>Ga0209599_10000046_pt1 | contig 87439 bp, 74 predicted proteins | sample Shrwel_input2_FT_FD_187534 | JGI IMG/M metagenome (GOLD analysis project Ga0209599, IMG submission 187534) | Subsurface microbial communities from deep shales in Ohio, USA - Utica-3 well 1 S input2 FT (SPAdes) (version 2) ...
TCCTTGAAGAGCTGTTCATATATAATAGCTTTTACACCTCTTTTGTTAAGTTCTGATATAAACTTACTTAAGTATAAAAATGTATCTAAGTCTTTTTTCTGTGAATAAATGGCAGCTTTCAAAATAAATCTTTTTATAAACTCAAAAATACATTAAAATTCTAAATATTTTTGAAAATATTGATATCGGTCTTTGATGAGGTCTTCTTTTTCGTCATTATAAAATTTATGAACTACGTGATAACCAAATCGGTCGAAGGTTTCGTCAATTGAACTTAAATTATCATGATTGATTTTCATAGTAACTTGTATTACATCATCATTTACATGACTGATGAATGCTCCGTAAAATTTAGAATTGTTGCTTTCTACTATTTTGGCAATTTCGGTCATCGAAAACGATTTTAAGTTGGTTTCTACCGTTAAAACCGCTCCGTTTTCAGAAAATAAAGGATATTTCGACAGTTCATTAAAAACATCATCGTAAGCAATGTATCCTAAATATTCTTCATTTTTATTGATGATGGGAATAATATTAGCGTTAAAAGTATAGAATAATTTTACAGTATCTAATACGGTTCCGCCTTCTAAAATTGCAAAACGTTCGATGTGAATAAGAAGTTCTTCTAAATTTTTATCTGGATTTTCTTCCAAAAATTCCTTGCAGATTCCTCCCAAAAAAAGATTGTTTTTTTGCACAAAAACATGGGTGAAACCAAATTCAAAGGCTATTTCTAGTGCTTCTTCTGCTGATGAATCAACTTCAAAAGCGGGAAAATCTTTGGATATGTATTCAGAAATTAACATGTTGCAAAGGTAATTAATTCTTATCAATCAGCTAAATGACGGAAATCATAAAAAATTTTCAAACATTTTTGAATTTTAATGAAAAAAAAATTTATCTTTGTCACCTTTCATTTTTACTTTTTATTAGATTTATTTCAAACTGCATTGCTTCCTAAGGGGTTATGCAGTTTTTTTTATGTAAAAATCCTAGCTTTTTTTCTTTCTTAGAAAAATTAATCCTCCCAGAATAATTGCACCGCCTATTCCTTGTAAAAAAGTAAAACTTTCTCCGTCGATTATTCCCCAAGCTACCGCTACAATTGGCATTAATAAAGTTACGGTAGACGCAAATAGCGGATTAGAAACGCTCATTAATCTATATTGTAACATCATGGCTAGTCCAGTTCCGAAGATGGATAAAGTGGCTACAAATCCTAATCCTATCATGTTTTCTCTTGTAAAAGAAAACTCGTGGAAGAAATTTGAGAAATATAAAGCCAATAAAGACGGTAAAAACAAGACGTAGAAAAATACAAATGAGGACAAGAGTTTTGCAGGAATATGCGTGAGTTTTGCGCCAACTGTAGTCACGCTTACAGCGTACAAGAAAGCTGCAAAAAGTAATAATCCTATGTAAAATAAGTGTTCTGTATTATTATCATGTCCCGAATTCATCAATAAAATCACTCCAAAAAAACTGATGACAATCCCTAAAATTTGTCGAGGAGTGGTTTTGGTTTTCCAAAATGCAGCACCTACCAAAATAACGAAAAGCGGCATCGTAGAATTGATAATTCCTGCAATACTGCTGCTGACTTTGGTTTCCGCAATAGGAAATAAGAACATGGGAATGAAATTTCCACAAAGGGCTGCAATAATGAGCCATTTTAGATGTGATTTAGGAAACTTTTTGATGTTCAATAAAGCAATCGGTGAGAGTAAAACCCCAGAAATAAGAACTCTTAGCGCTCCTACTTGATACGGATTAAAATGTTCCAGCGATTTTTTTATCAAGATAAATGAAGAGCCCCAAATCAAAGAGAGCAATACCAATAAAATCCATTTTTCTTTTTCAGGGTTCATATTTTTTTAATTTTTTTGGCGCCAATTTCCTCGTTCCGCTCTCGCTTTTTTAAAATTTGTTAATTTTAAAAAGAGCTCCGCTCAACTCGGGGCGCAATTTCTTTATCATTTTACGTTCTCGTCTGAGAAATTTTGTTTTAAAATTTTCAGAAACTCCTTTTTAGGGATTTCTTTAGCACCTAAAGAAGCTAAATGTTCAGTGTAAATTTGGCAATCAATCAACTGATACTCACTTTTATATTTTTCTACAAAATAAATAAAACCCGCTTTGCTTGCATTGCTCACTTTGGCAAACATGCTTTCACCACAGAAGATATGACCTAAATCTACACCATATAAACCTCCTACCAATTCATCATTTTCCCAAACTTCAATGCTTTTAGCTTTTCCATAACGGTGAAGAGTGCTGTAAGATTCTATCATCTCATCGGTAATCCAAGTTCCTTCTTGTCCTTTTCTTTCAGCGGCTTGACAATTTTTCATCACTTCTTCGAAACATTTGTTTTCGGTAAAAGTAAATTTCCCCTCTCGCAGAATTTTCTTCATGGATTTAGAAATTTTCAAATCTTCAGGAAATAATACGAATCTAGGATCGGGACACCACCACAAAATATCATCTTCAGGATTAAACCAAGGGAAAATCCCGTTCTGATAAGCAAACCAGATTCTCTCTGGAGATAAATCTCCGCCCATTGCCAATAATCCTCCTTCAAAATCATACAAAGCAGGGTCTGGAAAAGCAATTTCTTCGGAATCTAGTAGAAACATATCTTATTTTAAAAACGAAATCCCACTTATTAAAGTAGGATTTCAAATATATATAATTTCTATTATTTTAGAAAGGTAAATCGTCATCACCTTCGTCTGCGAAAGGATTTTCGTTTGTTGTAGCTGGAGTAGCCGCTGCAGATGGAGCAGCATAAGTAGGTTGAGCACCGTTATCAGCTACTTTTTCTAATCTCCAAGCCGTAATAGAGTTGAAATATTTTACTTCACCTTGTGGGTTAGTCCACTCTCTACCTCTAATATTGATTCCTAATTTTACAGTTTCGCCTTCAGAAACATTATCTAATAAATTAATTTTATCTGATAAAAATTCTATTGAAATAGGCTGAGGATATTGTTCCTGAGTCAATAAAACCATTTCTCTTTTTTGAAAACCACTTGCAAAAGTCTGGGTATCAAATATTTTCTTAACCGTTCCTTGTAATTCCATATCTATTAATCTTAAAGTTGTAAAAGTAATAAAAACAGAAACAAAAATCTAATTTCTAAGTTTTTTTTTCAAAAAATAAAAATTTTCAAAAAAAAGTTGTGAACATTAGGAAAAAGTTTCTATATTTGCACTCACAAAAAACGAACAAAGTTCTTTAAATACTAGCGGATGTGGTGTAATTGGTAGCCACGCCAGACTTAGGATCTGGTGCCGAGAGGCGTGGGGGTTCGAGTCCCTTCATCCGCACACGAAATAGAAATGCGAAAATAGCTCAGCTGGTAGAGCACAACCTTGCCAAGGTTGGGGTCGCGGGTTCGAATCCCGTTTTTCGCTCTCCATTTTGCCCTGGTGGTGGAACTGGTAGACACGCAGGACTTAAAATCCTGTGTCCGCAAGGACGTACGGGTTCAAGTCCCGTCTGGGGTACAAAAAACGCTGTTAATCATCTGATTTTCAGCGTTTTTGTTTTTTAGGGGTGGCTAAAAGGGTGGCTTTTTTAGTAATTCGTTTTTAATTCCCAGATATTCCATTCACAAAAGTATCTACAAAACTGATTATTTTATGTAAGATTCTGTCTCCGATTTCTTTAGATTGTAAAACACTTGGTCTTCCCTCATTTCTTAAATCCAAAATTTCTTGACGTATGGGCTCTCGTTCTGTAAAAAGATAGTTTTCTATTAACCTTTCTGTTTTTTCTTTCGTTAAATTTTCTGTTTCGATTAATTCTTTGAGTGCTTTTTCTTGTTCAACGCTCCAGAATTTTTCAAACTCTTCCGATATAGTGTCTGTATCTTCAATATATGGCAAATTTTCTTGAATAAATTTTTCAATTAACGCTCTTTTGCTTCTTAGTGAAACATCTGTGTTTAGTAAGTTGAAAATATCTTTTTCAATACTTTCTTTGTCTTTTTTACTGTGTTTTGACTTCAAATTAATCAATAACTGAACAATGTAGGTTACATTAATGGTATCACGCCTTATTAGTTCCAATTCAAAATCAATATCATCCAGAATTGATGTTTTTTCTGGTGAAGAATGAGGACCAATTTTTTCTTTTAGATCAAGATATTTACTGGTATAATCAGCAAAAAGCTGCTCTTCCATTTGCAAATCCTCCCAAGTAAATTCGGTGTAATGGCTCATTTTTTTGTGCAAACGCATTAAGTTACGGAACGCCAAAATAAACTGCAACTGATCTTCTTCGGTAAACAATCCGTCCACCGATTTCACTTCCGGAACAATGGTTAGTAATTTTTCTACTGCTTCATTAAATTGCTCTACATATTTTTCATAAGGCTCTACAATAATTTCATCAATTGCTTCTTTGTTGCTGAATAACGCAATGGCTTCGTCTGTTTTATCTTTTAAATTTCGGAAACAAACGATATTTCCTTGTGTTTTGTTCTTATCTAAAATCCGATTGGTTCTACTGAATGCTTGTATCAATCCGTGATATTGTAAATTTTTATCTACATACAATGTGTTCAGATGTTTGCTGTCGAAACCTGTCAAAAACATATTGGCGACTAACAAAATATCCGTTTCGTTTTGCTTCGATTTTTTGGCAACAGCATTGTAATAATTGTAAAAGCTTTCGGTGTCTTTGATGTTGTGTTTTTCTCCAAATAGTTCATTAAAATCTTCTACATAATGTTCTAAAACTTCTCTACGATGTGGCTTTGGATTGCCATATTCTGCTTGGTCTTCTGCAACCATAGCGAGTTGAGAAGAAGTTGCGTCTTCCATTTCGTCTTCATTTTGACCAAAACTAAAAATGGTGGCAAGTTTTAAATTATGTTCTCCGTTTTGTTTTTTGCGTTTGAAAATTTCATAGTACTGAATCACCGCATCAATATCTTGCACACACATCATTGCACAGAATTTTCTGCTTTGTGTTTTTTGATCGTGATGTAGAATGATATAATCTACAATGGCTTCTTTACGTTCAGGTGCTTCAAAAACTTCTGTTTCGTTGATTTGCTCTACTTTCAAATCAATAATTTGTTCTTTCTGCTTGAAGGTTTGAATGTATTCTACCGAAAATTTCAACACATTTTCATCTCGAATAGCATCGGTAATCACATATTTATGCAAGCATTTTCCAAACAAACTTGCTGTGGTTTTTTCGCCGTTTGCGTTTTCTGCTAAAATAGGTGTTCCTGTAAAGCCAAACAGTTGAATATTGGTAAAATAACTGACAATGTTTTTATGCGTATCCCCAAATTGCGAACGATGACATTCGTCAAAAATAAAAACCATTCTTTCGTTCTGAATTGATTTCATTTTCAATAAATTTCTGCCCGAAATAGCGTTGTTCAGTTTCTGAATGGTGGTAACAATAATGCGAACATTCGGGTCGTTAAACTTCTTGATTAAATCATCGGTATTGGTGGCAGAACTTACCGAACCTTTGCTGAATTTATCATATTCCTGATTGGTTTGATAATCCAAATCTTTTCTATCCACCACAAAAACCACTTTTTTAATAGCAGGAATTTTAGATAAAATCTGGCTGGCTTTGAAGCTAGTTAATGTTTTTCCACTTCCCGTTGTATGCCAAATGTAGCCGTTCTTATCAATGTTATAACCGTTCAGAATTTCGTTTTCTTTTACTTTTTTGATAATGCTTTCTACGGCGTAATATTGATATGGGCGAAGCACCATCAAGGCTTTAGCGGTTTCATTCAGGACAATGTATTTACAAATCATTTTACTGATGTGACAAGGCTCTAAAAACGCATCTGTAAACTCTTCCAACAGACTATTAAGTGGTTTGTTCTCCTCATCTGTCCAATGAAAAGTTTGTAAAAATTCTTGCGGATGCAAACCAAAGTTGCTGAAATATTTGGTATTTACACCGTTACTGATAATAAACAATTGCACAAAATGAAACAAACCTTTTCCTGCACCAAAACTGTGCTTTTGATAACGATTGATTTGATTGAACGCTTCCTTCATTTCCAATCCTCTACGTTTCAATTCTATTTGAACCAATGGTAATCCATTAATCAACAGCGTCACATCGTAACGGTTTTCATATTTTCCTTCTTGCGTAATCTGGTTGGTTACCTGATATTCGTTTTGACACCAGTGTTCTACATTCAAAAACTCAAAATATAGGTTATCACCATTATCACGAATGATATGATGTTTCTTTTCTCGCAAAATTTTAGCTTTTTCAAATACAGAACCTTTGTTGATGATATTCAGAACTTTCTCAAATTCACTGTCAGTAAATTGGATATGATTGTGCTTTTCTAATTGTGTTTTAAGGTTGAGTAATAACGCTTTTTCATCTTTGATGGCAACATATTGATACCCTATTTTTTGAAGTTGGGTTAACAGTTGTTCTTCCAGTATATGTTCGGATTGTTTGCTCAAAATAATTATGAATTAGGAGGTTTATTAAAGCTATTTCAATTACTTACAAATTTAGTAAAATAAAATATCCTCCCAATTCATAATTCAGAACTTACCTCAATGCCTTAAACATCTGTTCAATGGCTTTCTTTTTCTGTTCCATATTTGGGTGAACATATAAATTTAAAGTTGTACTGATGTTGGAATGTCCGAGTAATACACTTACTGTTTTGTAATCGCAATTACTTTCAATACAGCGTGTGGCGAAACTGTGTCTTAATCCGTGAAATTTTATTTCTGGGATTTCTAAATAACGCATTAGGTTTTTGTAAAAACTTCTGTACGTTCTAGGTTCTGTAGGTTTGGCATCATTGGTGAGTACAAAAAATGAGGGATTTACTATTTTTTTGATGGGTTTTATCAATCGAATCAAGTCTCGGTTCATCGGGATTTCGCGAATGGAATTTTTGGTTTTTGGCGTGTCTAAAATGAGTTCTGTTTTTCGGGTTCCTTCTTCTATCACGTAGATTCGTTGAATGGTGCGGTTCACGCTGATGACTCCGTTGTCGGTATCAATGTCCTCCCAAGTTAAAGCACAAATTTCTCCAATGCGCATTCCTGAAGACAAACAGATTAAAACACCTAAATTCCGAAAGGTAAAATGCTCTTGTATGTAATTCATTATTTTTTTTTGGTGCGTTCTTGAAAGCACTTCTATTTGCTGACTTTCTCGGATGGTAGGATATTGAATTTCGAAGGATTCGTAAGCAATCCATTTGTTTTTTGCCCCGAATTTTAGCACCATTTTCAAGACGATTAAAATGTCTTTGATGGTTTTTTGGCTTAAACCAGCTTCTAATTTTTGCAACACAAAAGTTTGTACATCGGCTTCCTGAATTTCGTATTGATTGCCAAAAGAGGGTAATAAATGATTTTCGATGAGTAACACATACGCCGAAAACGTTGATTTTTTTACATAGTTTTTTTTGTCTGCTTTCCATAGCGCAATGACTTCTGAGAGTTGTTTTTTACTATTCATTTTTATTTAATTTTTAAAACATCTCAAAGGAAAGAAATTGAGGATTAAGGATTGCAAATCTTTTAAATTGAGGTTTAAGAATCCTTAATTCAAATGTTCCAAATAACCCAAAGCAAATCCCTAATCTTAGATTTCCTGAGTTCGAAGGAGAGTGGGAAATGAAGAAGTTGGGGGAGATTGCTACATTTTCAAAAGGAAAAGGGATTTCTAAAAGTGAAATTGAAGAAAATGGAATTACTGAATGTATAAGATATGGCGAACTATATACACATTACAGAGAAGTCATTAACGAAATAAAATCTAGAACTAATGTAGATAAATCGGCTTTAGTATTAAGTGAAGAAAATGATGTTATCATCCCAGCATCTGGAGAAACAACAATAGATATTGCTACGGCTTCCTGTGTTTTGAAGCCAGGTATTGCATTAGGAGGAGACTTGAATATTATCAAATCCAAAAATGATGGAGTATTTTTATCTTATTATTTGAACAGCAAGAAGAAAATGGAAATAGCAAATTTGGCTCAAGGCATTTCTGTAGTGCATTTATATTCAAGTCAGTTAGCTTCTCTTTCATTGAGTTTACCAACTAATCAAGAACAAGAGAAAATATCAACTTTCTTGGCAAAAATATCTGAAAGGATTGACTGTTCAATTAAAATAATTAACGATTTAAAAACTCTAAAAACAGCCACTGCAAAAAAAATATTTTCACAAGAATTGAGGTTTAAAGATGATAATGGAAATGATTTTCCTGAATGGGAAGTAAGAGAAGTTGGAGAAGTTTTTAAAATAACTCGTGGAAACGTTCTTGCGATGAATTTGGTTTCAAATCAGTGTAATGAAAAAAATACTTATCCTGTTTATTCATCCCAAACAAAAAATAATGGATTAGCAGGATATTACACGGACTTCTTATTTGAAGATGCAATAACTTGGACAACAGATGGAGCAAATGCTGGAGATGTTAATTATCGTTCTGGCAAATTCTATTGCACTAATGTTTGTGGAGTATTAATAAGTAACGAAGGATATGCTAATTCTTGTATAGCGGAACTAATTAATTCTGTATCAAAAAATTATGTTTCATATGTAGGCAATCCAAAATTAATGAATGGTGTTATGAGTGAAATTAAAATTCCATTTCCCTCGCTTCCCGAACAAACCAAAATCGCTAATTTCCTTTCCGCTATCGACTCAAAAATTGATATGGAAAACCAACTTCTGCAAAAATTAGAAGAACAGAAAAAGTATTTGTTGCAAAATATGTTTGTTTAGAGTGTTAAACAAACATTTGCTGTAATAGGTATTTCTTTTGTATTTCCAGCTGTTCTAAAATGGCTTTTTCAGTTTGGATTTTTTGGTCAATTTTGGTCAAAAAAGATGATATTTGAATTTGCTCTTCTAATTTAGGAAGAAGAATTGGGATGTTTAAGAACAAGTCCATATTTAAATTTCTTCTAACAATGCTTGCCCCTTGTTCTGAACATTGTTCGTATTCAAACATCATTTTTGATGATTTTAGAAAATATTTACAATAACTGACAATTGCTTTTTCATTAAAACTAAAAACTTTATATGAAGGGGAAACAATTCCTATTTCATAGGTAGTATTTACATTAATATTTCCAAGCCACAAATTTTGAGGACTAAAAACAAGTTGATTAATTTTCAAAATTTTATATCCTGCATTATCCTTACTGGCAACTTCTTTATTAAAATAATCACTTTGATAGAAAAGTCCTTTTGCGGTAGATGATAAAACTCTATATTGATTAGAATTTATTGTTCTTTCGTTTATTTCAATTAAAATTTCTCCTAAAGTTTTCACTTCCCATTTCTTCTCAAATTTTTTAAATCTAATTTTTTGAGAAAATAAATTTTCACTTAGCCCTTTAATTAAGGTTTCTAATTGTTCAATTATTTTATTTTGGGTTGATATCCTATCGTCAATAAGTGACAAAAGTTTTCCAATTTTTACTTGTTCATTTTTTTGAGGTATTGATAATTTGATTCCTTTTATGCTCTCAAAATTCAATCCTTCTCGACCACTTCCAGTTTGTAAACTATTAAAAATGTTTTGACCTTTATAAGACGAAAATATTGGCTGAACAAATCTTGGATTGTAGTTTTGTTTTAATCTAATAATACAGACATGTTGGTTGACGTTTCCCATTTTAAAATCCTCAGGAACAACACAACTTCTTCCTAACGATGCCCCTGTAATATTAAGAAGTATATCATTAGACCTAACAATACTATTTTTCATTTGATTATTTACAGATTCTGGAATAAATACAGAATTATCTAATTCTAACCCATCGTTGTTTACATTTTGACTCCTTATAAAAAGTACACCTTCCTTTGTGTAAACAGCTTCACCTCCTAAAGGAGTCTTCCCACTATTGACTTTATCAGCAATCTCCCCCAACTTCTTAGTTTCCCATTCCTCCGTAAATTCAGGAAATCTCAAATTTGGAACTTTACCACCACTTTTATTTTCTTTTTGTATATCGGTCATACTATTATCTTCTTTTTCAGCATTAAGGATTTAATCTATTTGCTTTTTTATTTTTATTGTGTATCTTTGCAAAAGCTCAGTAACCATTCCTTTATTGGTTGTAAGTGTTAAAGGAGTATAAGAAGCCGTTTAGTTCCGCTAAGCGGTTTTGGCTTTTATATACGCTTCGTATTCTTTTAATAGCTTTCTTTTTCTATGTTCTGTTTCAATATAATAAGCCGTTATGAACATATAATATTCTCCTCTGTCGGTTAGAATCACAATATAATTTTCGGTTTCATTAAACAAAACAATACGTTCGTCTTTACCTCTTACGTTTTTCCAGATGAGGATTTCTTCGTGTTCAAAGTATTCTATAACAAACTTTGGAAAACGGATACGTTCCATTCTTCTAAAATCTGGTTGTCTATTAGCTTCGTCTTCTCCTTCGTGGGTAATATGGTAAAATGTACGATGCATTCCGTCCACTTCAGGATATTTTCTTACAGCTACTTTTAGCCCTTCATAATTGGGTTGAGTTTTAATAAAATCATTATGAAAAACCAAATAAACTGCTTCAAAATATGACGTGAAATCACCACCAAAATCACTAAATGGTATTAATTCGGGAAATACTAAACTCATACAAAATAAGGTTTTTGTGGTTCCCAAATAAAAACATTGAACTTTCTCTCTTTAAGCAAAGTAGATTTTGTTAAGGAATATTTAGAACGATGTTTAATAAGTTGTATTAATTCATTTTTAGCTTTACTGTTTGCTAATCCTCTATTCACATAAGCGGTAGCTCCCACTAACAAATCTGCCAATTGCAAAATTTCTACTTCGTGAGATCTTACCTGCTGTACTTTTTTAATGATTTCCTTAGAATAATCATATTTATCATTCCTTAAAACTTGTTCCAGTTTGTGAACTTTTTCTTTGCTTTTGGTATCTTTAATATCAATGTAAATATGATGTGAGTTTTCAGGATTCAAGATAGCTTTCAACATTCCAAAATACATTTTATAGTAAAATGTGTCGTGTGTATGATTGAACTTTTCATAATCTATTGCAGATTTATTAGAAACTACAAGCACCCGAAACTGTAAATCATCATCATCAAAAAAATAATTAATTACATCTTTGTAGTACTCAATTTTTGATTTAGAGACTTTGTTCCATTTTAATTCATAATAGGGACGATTGTCTTTGTCATTCTTTTTATTTTTAGGAATAAGATTGTGTTTAACTTTAAAGCTATATAATCGCTCAAAAATTTCTTCCTTCTTTTCGATTGGGCAATAAACCGCACCGATAACCATTACAGGTTCTTTGTCATTTTGCAAATGACAACTTTCGTCACAATATATATTGATTGTTGGCTTCATCATAAAAATTTAAAAAACAAGTCCTAATTCTTTAAAATACACATCAATCTCTTTGTCCAGCTCTGCACGTTTTGCTTCCAAAGATTTTATTTCTTGCATTACCGCTTGAATGTCAATTTCTTCTTCGGCTTCAAAAGTATCTACATAACGAGGAATGTTAAGATTGTAATCATTATCTGCCACTTCTTGTAAGGTTGCCAAATGACTGTATTTTTCAATAACTGTTCTATTGCGAAAGGTTTCTACAATTTTATTGATATGTTCTTCCCTCAGCATATTTTGGTTTTTTACCTTTTCAAATTCTTTACTGGCATCAATAAACAAAATGTGTTCAGGATCTTCTTTACATTTTTTAAACACCAAAATACAAGTAGGAATACTGGTTCCGTAGAAAATATTGGCAGGTAAACCAATGACGGCATCCAAATAATTTTTCTGTTCAATTAAATATTTACGAATATGCAATTCGGCAGCACCACGAAAAAGCACACCGTGTGGTAAAACAATTGCCATTGTTCCATTTTCTGCCAAATGATAAATCATATGCTGAACGAAAGCAAAATCGGCTTTGCTAGAAGGTGCTAATTTTCCGTATTGACTAAAACGGTCATCATTTAAAAATAACGGATTTGCGCTCCAATTCGCCGAAAACGGAGGATTCGCCACAATGGCTTCAAACGGCATATCGTTCAGATGTTGTGGATGTTCAAGCGTATCTTCTTGCTTAATATCAAACTGAAGATAATGTACTCCGTGAAGAATCATATTCATTCGGGCAAGATTGTACGTGGTGCGGTTCATTTCTTGTCCATAGAAATTGCTTACATCTTTTACTTCTCTTGCAACTCTTAACAATAGCGATCCCGAACCACAAGTGGGGTCGTAAACCGATTTTAACCTGTTCTTGCCTGTAGTAACAATTTTTGCCAAAATTTTAGAAACTTCCTGAGGCGTATAAAACTCGCCTGCTTTTTTCCCTGCTCCGCTTGCAAACTGACCAATTAAATACTCATAAGCATCGCCTAAAACATCTAATTCGGTATCATTGAGTTTAAAATCAATCTCATCTAAATGTAGTAAAACCTTTACAATAATTTCGTTTCTTGCATCGGCTGTTTTGCCTAGTTTGGTGCTGTTGAGATCCATATCTTCGAAGAGATTATCAAAATCTTCTTCGCTTTGTGTTCCCATTGTACTCAACTGAATATTGGTCAGGATTTTTTGTAAATCTTCCAGAATAAATGTGTTGGTATCACTATTACCACGTTTGGCTATTTCGCTGAACAACTCAGAAGGTTTTAGAAAATATCCTAAGGTCTCCAATGCTTCTTCTCTAATCGCATCAATGTATGCTGAACCTTCTACGGTATCTTCTTTTATTTCTCTGAATTGGATTTTATCTTCTTTTAAAATGGAATTGGCGAAAATTTCCATTTTTTCAGCCAAATATTTATAAAAAATAAATCCCAAAATATAATCTCGGAATTCATCGGCATTCATTTTTCCACGTAGCGTGTTGGCTATATTCCAGAGCTGTTGTTCTAGTATTTTCTTTTGTTCTTCTGACATTTGTGATGAGCGTTAGTTAAATTAAGGATTTATAAGCCTAAAGTTTGGCTAAAATACTAATTTTTTGACTTAGTACATTACTTAAAAAAATCTAATAATTAGAATAAATCATTATCGTCCCAATCTTTTATTTTTAACATATTCTCTAATATCCTCATTTTGGTTTACTGTATATTTTCTAACAGTCAACAAATTAAAAATATAAGCAGTTTTATTTGAATCTTTAAAAATCTCCACAAACGCAGAATCTGGAATATTATTTTCCTGTGCTATTTTTTCACAAATCCTAGCAACTTCATCAGAAATTTTGAAATTATTAGATTTTAAGCGGTCATAAAAAGATACTTTCAAACGTTCATTTTCAATGGTTCTCTTAATCACATTAACTATTGATTCCATATATTTTTTCTTTTCAACAGCAAAAATAGTTTCATTGGTTAACAGAGCGGAATTTTTGCTTTTGAAGATGGAAACCTCTTTTTTAAGACTTTCAATGTTGGTTTTGAGTTCTACAATTTGTTTTTCTTTGGATTCCAATTCTGTTTTATTTTTAAGAAGTTGAATGGATTTTGTTTTGATTGCCTTTTTGTAGTTTTCAATGGTTTTGTCCTTTTTTATTTTCTGAAAACCAAAAAAATCGGATTCTTTTACAATTAAATCTTCAGATTTTTTAGATTCCAATTCAGTTTTTATTTCATTGTATCGTTCCTCCAAAATTTTCAAATCTTCTTCTCTTTTCTTGATTTTAAATTCTACCGCTTCCAGTCTGGCTAACGAGCCTGAAATTCCTCTTTCCATTTCTAAACATTCTGCTGCCAAATCTTGCATTTTGGAATAATGAAAAGATTGATGTTTTAAGGTTTTACCAGTTTGCAAATCCTGCCAATCTGCTACTAAATGAGCGTGATAATTAGGCTTCCATTCTTTGGTATCTTTGTCATAATGTCCTTCATCTTTATGGATGGCAATTTGAAAAATTCGGATTTTCAATTCTTCTTCCAATCTTTTCGATAAGTTGTGTAAATCCTGCATCGTGGTATTTTCTTTAATAACCACAACAGCTTCCCGAACTGGCATTGCATTTTTCTGTAATTTTCTACCTGATTTTTCTTTGCAGTACGATTCAATTTTTTGGACTCGATCTGCAATTTTTTGTTCCATCCAATACTCATTTTTTGGAGTTAAATCTTTGCGGATATAGTCAAATGATTTTTTTCTGAAATTATGAATTTCAGAATCAGATTTTACGGCTTTGAAGTTAATTGATGTCTTCATTTTTTTAATTAGATAAAAATTCTACCTGTATCTTTTTTACTCAGTTACTTTACATCTTGATTCTTTTTTACCCAGGCTATAAAATGACGATTTATTATTTTTGTAATTTCTGAAAAAAGGCACCTGTATTTATTTTACTCAGGTTAAAGCCTCGCAGAGCGAAGTAGAAACTTTGTTGGGAGAGCATCGACCTTCAAAGTTGCGAATGAGCTCCTAACTTTTGCATATAGTTGATAAAAATATGCACACGCATAATCAGCGTTTTCTTCTGTAAGTTTGATGAGCTTGATTGATTTCGCTTTCCTCCTGTTCTTGTTTTGGGTTTAGTTCTACCTGCTGTTGTTTTTCGATTTTTGTATTGTTTCTGAAAACGAAGTATTCATTTAAATCTTTATGAAGAGCATAAATTTCAGAATGATTTTTGGCTTCGGGAAATGATTTCAAAATTGAAGTTTTACAATTTTCGCCTGCTTTGTCATTGTCTAAAAACAAATGAATTTCGGAATAGTTTTTTAAATGGTCTTTGGTTTTATTCAACAATGAAATGGAATTCATCACCAACAAATCGCCATTGAAAAACGGTTTCATTTCAACAAAGGACAAAGCATCCATAAATCCTTCAAAAACGGCTATTCTTTTTCCTATTTTATTTTGATTTTGGCTTTCATTATTGAAATTTAGAATTGAAATGTCTTTCTTTTGTAATGAACCTTTGTAAAATGAATTTCTAAGCTCCCAACCTCCTGAAAGATTTTCAAAACAAATAGCGTAAAGATTTTTTTCACCAATGGTAAAATGAACTTCTTTAATTAACGGATAGATAATTTGCGAAAGTCCTCTTTGATGAAGATAGCTTTTAAGATGTTCGTTTTGGAGTTTTTTGATTTCGGTGATTTGATAATTTGGTTTTGAATTTATTGAATGAATAACATTCTGCTGTTGAAAAGAAGAAAAATTTTGCTTTTCTGCCCATTCTAAAACTTCTTTTACTGATGCGTTTAGATATTTTTTCATAAAATCGACATTGTTTCCGCCAATTCCTTCGGAGTGTAAATACCAATAATTCAGATTTTTATTAATTTTAAAAGAGGCTTGGTTTTCTTTGGAGAAAGGATTGAGAAACCAAGCTTCTTTTTCATTTTGTTTCGTTGGATGGTGTCCAAGAGAAACGAGGACTTCTTCCAACTTTACAGAGTTGAATTGTTTGCAGTTCATAAGTGTAAAATGTTAGGGTTTAATTTTCGGAAATATTTTGATGAATTGATGAGATAACCGTATATGTTGCAGTATTTTAAAAGATTATGCTCTCATCAAAGTTTCATCATTTCATCAAAATTCAAATTTTTTGCTCATCACTTTCTCATCAAAAATCAAGGTTTTATATTTTGATGAGAGTTTTAATGAGATATAAACCATTGATTTTGTTTTCATTATCAATTAATTCATCATTTCATCAAATTTTCGAAGAATGAAATCTTTTTTAATTGTGAAATAGCGTCCCGTTTTATTATTTTGATAAAAACTTCCTGAATAATCAATGTCGTATTTGATGTAAGCCAAAGAGTTATTTTGTGGCTCAAGTTTCCAGCTTTCTTTAAGAAGTTTTCGGATGTCATTTACAGTCCAATAATGGTTTCTGAACATTCTTCCGAGCATATTGAAAATATCCTGCGGAATGACTTGGATTTCATTTTCTTCGGTACTCTCAAAAAACTCATACAAGAGCTCAATAATTTTTGATTCAAGTTTGTTATTGTTTTTCCAAACCAATTTTTGCAACGCCTTTGTTCTTATCTCAGAATCGGTAAACCACATTCGGGTTTGTTTCTGGCTACAGAACGATCTTTGAATCAGATAGCGAAGGAAATAGGGGATCTCTTTGATTAAGTTTTGCAGGAATTCAGTATTCTCTGTTTTTATAGATTTAACTTTAATAATCCAAAACCGAATTTCTTCTTCATCAATCTGAATAAAATTGTCTTCATTGTTGGAACAAAGAATGAATTTTCCAAAAAATTCAACTTCCTCACGGTCTTTTCCTTTCGCTTCTTTCTTATCTTTATCGGTTGTGGAAAGGTACTTTAATCGTTCAGTGATTTCTTTCTTGTCAAAGAATACTTCATCAATAGCTACAATGAGCATTGATGCCCAATCTGAATTGAATTGACTGTTAAAGGAATCTCCTTTAATGTAAGTCATATTCAACCCGAAAATGGATTTTAGCCATTTGATAAAAGTGGATTTTCCTGTAGAACGTTCCTTGCTTACCAAACATAGAATCGGAAGCATTTGTGTGGGTTTCTCAAGTAATATTTTTATGTAATCTAATCCTAACTCCAATTGTTCGCCGAAAATATGTTCCATAAAATTCAGAGAAAACTTAATTTTTTCTTTTAGTGCATCGGAATTTAAGCTTTCTTCTATTGGTTGATGTGGGATTTCATTGTACATATTGTAAAACCCTTCGATTATTTTTTCATAATTCAGATGACTTGGAATACAACAAAAGCCATCGTATTTTGGAATTTGTGAAAGATAATTTTTTCCACAGTCGCTGATAATGGTTTCCCGATTCCATCGAAACAAAATGGAAATTTTATCACCTGAAATTAATGGTTTTTCTATGGTTTTGTAGTATGTTGTGCCTACTCGTAAATAGGGAATTTTTTTGCTCATTTTAAGAATGATTTTAATACGAAATTGTTAAACAATAGAAATTGTAATGCTCGAACAGAGGTTACATTCTTCGGTTTTTTCCGTATTCCAAAAGTTCCTTTTTAGAATAGTAGTATCGCCCATTAAAATTGTAATGAGGCAGACTCTTATTTTTCCGCCAGTCAATAATGGTCGGAACAGAAATGTGCAGAAATTTTGTGGCTTCGATTTGAGAAATTAAATCTTCGGGTTGTTCTTCTGCTTTTTTAACGGGTAATGTGAAGTCGGTTGCTTTTTTTAGAATAATTTCAACCGCTTTTTCCAAATCTGCTTTGGAATGTGAAAAAAGTTGTAATGACATTTTATTGTATTTTAATTAGTTTAAATTAAAATGCAATAATATCAACTTAATGTCTGAAAATCAAATACTTGCGAATCACCCAAAATGGTCTAATTTAATCTAAATTAGTCCAGATTAATCTTAATTAATCCAGATTAGACTTTTAATAAACCATTAATTTTAACAAAATTTAACTAAAACGCTTCTGTTTTAACAAAGTTTAACGTTTTTTACTTGATTCAAAAATAAAGGATGCTGTATTTCGTTTAAAAATCCTTTTACTGGATTTAACAAAACGAGAACTTCTAATCAATTTATCCCCACGCTTTATTCATTTGTTCGTCTGTAAATGCTTCCGTCACTTTCATATATTTGTCCAAAACTGCATCTTTTTTGATGTTTGCAATCTTCTTAATGGCTTTAGGTTCCATTCCCAAAAGCAATGAATTAGTAATAAATGTTTTTCTTGCGGTATGGCTTGTAATAAGCTTATATTTAGGTTGAGTTAAAGACTTTTTCTTATTGCCAACAAACCAATGAACAGTAAAAAGTTGATTGATTTCTGCTATCTCACAACATTCTTTGATGTATTCATTAAATTTTTGTGATGAAATTATAGGTAAAGGTTCATAGATTGTTCCTTTGTATTTTTCCAAAATAGCTTTTGCATATTTATTGAGTTTAATGGCGTGATTTTGGGTTTTAGTTTTTTGGATAGAAAGAACAATATGATCTTCAGAAATATTTGCTAAATGTAATTTCGACAAATCAGAAAATCTTAATCCAGTGAAACATCCCATACAATAGAAGTCTCGGACTTGAGATAGTCTATCATTATCAAAATCTTTTTCATAAAGTTTCATCAACTCATCAAATGATAGATAAACAATATCAATATCGTGTTCAGTTGCTCTGAATTTTTCAAACGCTCGTTTCGTGTTATATCCTTTTTCGGTTGCCCAATTTAAAAATGATTTTAAAACCTTAATTACTTTTGCAAAGTAATTTTGTTTCATTTTTTTGGTTTCATAAGAATAGTCTCTCAATTGTTCAAAAAAAGCATCGTCAATATTGTCAAATGAAAGCGAAAATCCATTTTCTTTACAAAAGAATTCCAAATAGTTTTTTATTGTGTTTTGTCCCTTAATTGTATTAGGGGTTTTAGTGAGTTTTCCTTTTTCGATGTATTCTTCAAAGCAAGAAAAGAAATCAAATTTATTATCTGCAGGGTCTTCTTTCTTTTCAAATATTTCATTGAATTTTTCAACCGAGAATTGGATTTCATTTCCTTTTAAATAAAGAAATAACTTGCTTACTTTTTCTTCAATTAATTGTAACTCATTATTTATTATTTCATAATTGTTGTTAGGTTCTTTTTTAAGGTTGGGTTTAACTCTATGTCCATTCCAATGACTTTCTAATACAGAAAGACCTGTGTTTTTTCTTATTCTTTTTCCGTCGTGTCTTACAACGAGTTGAATTGGAATTAAACCATTTTGAGCTATTTTTTCTTTTCTTAATTCAAAAACTATCTTCATTGTGAAATTAAATTTAATAAACGTAAATAAAGGGTGGCTAAAAGGGTGGCTAAATTTGAAATTAAACCGACTAAATTTCAAAAAACCCATAGTTTTATTTTCCTTTATAATTCAAAGATACTGAATACAAACGGATTAAAAACAAGAAAAATTGAGAAAAGTATTACGGTAGCCCCGTCTGGGGTACATTAAGAAGCCTTCTCATTTGAGAAGGCTTTTTTATTTTATAATATTTTGAAAAATTTATTTTTTCTTAAAAGAATAAAGATAAGGTGCCTTATTTGCAGAACCGCTAAAAAGTTTTTCGTGTCTATCTAATATATTTAAGCTGAGCATTTTACGCTGAAAGTTGTTTCTTCTGAATTTTTCTCCCAAGATGGCTTCATACAGATTTTGCAAATCTTTCATGGTGAATTTTTCTGGCAGTAGGTTGCTTCCTACAATGTCATAATCTAGCGTTTTTCTAAGATGTTCTAAACCTTTTTCGATGATTTCTTTATGGTCAAAAGCCATATCTGGTAAATCATGTACATCAAACCAAGCGCAAGTTTCATTAAAAGCATCTGGGAAGGTATGAGATAAGGTGTAGTCTATCAATGCATAATAGCCTACAGTTACAAATCGCTTATTAATCCAGTGGTCTTTATCTATTTCTATTCCTTTGTTAGCTAATAATTGACGGTGCGGATTGTTTTTTTCGGTTCTGTCTATTCCACCGAATGCATAGAACTGTTGCAAATACACGTCTTCTAAATGAGTTCTTTCATATAAAATTCTGTGTGCAGCATCATCTAGATGTTCATCTTCGAAGATGAAACCTCCAGGAATCGCCCAAAGATTGAGTTCGTGATATTTAAGCAATAAAATTTTTAAAGTATTGTCGTGAAAGCCAAAGATTGCACAGTCTACAGATAATTGATTAATAAAGTTTTTGGTATCAATCAATTCTTGTAGGGTCATCTTATTTTTAGAGTCGTCAAGTTTCATGATCATTTTTATTTATAGACATTCTTTCTTTGATAGAAAAGAAAGAAGAAAGTATAAGTATCAAAATTAAGGGAATTGAAGCAAATAACAAGTAATAATTTGCTAAATTTTTTTGAAAAATATATGCAGTGCTTATTGAGCCTATAGAACCGCCTAAAGAAGTGAATAAAATGATGAAGGAAACCATTCTGCTTATTTTCTTCTCGGGGTAGTTGCCTAGGAACTTAGAGTTCAGCATAGGATAAAGTGGCGCAATAAAAAAGCCAATCAGTGGAAAAATAAACATTAATATCTTTATTTTTAAATCGCTTTCTTGCCCTATAAAAAATGCTGAGCTGATGAGAATAATCCCGGAAATTAAGCTGGTGTAAAAGATTTTCATGGGGCTAAATCTATGAATGAGCTTAGAAGCGATTATTCTCCCTAAAAAGGAGAAGAACGCCAGTAATGCAGAAGATTGCAGCGCAAAAAAAGAAGAAGAATTGAGAGATTTTTTATAAAAAGTGGGAAGCCACGAGTTGAATATTTGTTCAGCAAAAATAATGAGTGATATAATAGCCAAAAACAGTAAAGAACTTTTGTTCAGTAAAATTGTAAAGTCGATTTTTGATTTTTTTACAGGGGCTGGTTCAATATTTTTATGAGTGTGGTGATGTCTTATAATTTGTATGGCTGTCCACAACGAAATAAATCCTACTAGCCAAAATCCAAATCTCCAAAATTCTTGATAATCACTGCTCAGAATAAGTGCAAACTCCATGTTTACAATGAAAATCCCGAGCATAAACGCAGCTTCGGTTCGGCTCATCGTGATAGAGAATTCTTTTTCAGTATCCGTTGTGTTTTTGATGATGCTAAACACACAGATTTTGCCAATAGAAAATGAAATTCCGATAAGAATGAACCATATTTTTAAAAACCAAAATTCGGTAAGAAATGGGATGCTAAAACTACAAACAGTACAAATAAATAATGCAAAAGCTAATGAAAGGTAGTAACTCTTTTTTTTAATATAATCTACCAAAAAAATAGAAACCAAAGCTATGGGAATATCCTTGAAAAATTCTAAAATTCCTAATCCTGTATAAGTATGCTGAGCGTTTTGAGAGAGCTGTAGTATGATAATGCTCATAGAGTTAAGGAGCATAGAAAAGACTATAAAACTTAACATTAAGTTAACATTAAGTGCTTTATTTTTCTTGTTTATTAACATAATGTTAAAAGTTGAGCCATTTTTTAGTTAAAATTTTTTTGAAAAAATAAGAGTTTTTTCTCCTTAAATAGGTTTTTGACCTCCTCAAAAGTACCTCAAATAAACGAAAAATTAAAATTATTGAGAATTTTTTTTTTTCTAAACTAAATTCATTTAAATTTATTGTCTCAAAATGAGATAAAAAATATATTATGAACATGAATATTAAAAAAGGGTTAGGACTGATAGCAGTTCTTTATTTCACCTCAAGTTTTCAGGCTCAAATTAAAAGTGATTCTTCAGCGATTAAAGAGAAGAAAATTGATGAGGTAGTTCTAATTGGTTACGGTTCTGTAAAAAAGAAAAATGCAACGAGTGCAATTGAAAATATCAAAGCAGATGTTTTTGAAGACAGACCAATTTATAACGTGACGCAAGCTTTGCAAGGAACAGCAGCGGGTGTAAGTGTAGTGCAAAACTCGGGTAAACCAGGGCAGGCTTTAAATATTAAAATTAGAGGGAATAACTCAATTTCTTCTGGTGTAGATCCACTTTATGTAGTAGATGGAATTCAGACTAAGGATATTAGTGGAATTAACCCAGATGACATTGTAGACATTACCGTTCTTAAAGATGCGACGTCTGCAGCAATCTATGGGATTAGCGGTTCTTCAGGAGTTGTAATTGTAACAACAAAAAGAGCTAAAGCCAATAAGCCACAGTTAAACTTTAATGCTTATTGGGGAGTTTCAAATAAAGTAGATAACGTTGATGTTCTTAATCTAGAACAATATAAAACTTTAATATCAGAAATAAATCCTGCTTGGTTAAATACAATCAATGATCCAATGTATGCAGGGATTAATACAGATTGGGTTAAAAAGGTATATACTACTGGATTCGACCAAAACTACAATGTGAATTATGCTTTTGGTAATGAGAGTGTTAGGGCTTATACCGCTTTAGGATATCAAAATATTGCAGGAATTGTATCTCCTTCTGATTTTGGAAGAACTTCTGCAAAAGTAAATTTAGATGCAAAAGTAACTAATTGGCTTAAGGTAACATCTAGTTTAAATTATATTAACACAAACTCAAAAAATACAGCGGATAACAATGCGGGAGCGCAAGGTGGGGTGATTTTATCAGCTTTAACCACACCAACTTTTATGCCTGCATATGGAAGTGAAGTGAAAGTTAGACCTACTGACAGTTCTGGAAATTATTTGAACGGATATAAAGATGGGCAGTTTGCTCTAAACCCTTTTACGGGTGGTTGGGAAAATCCAGTTTCTTTTATGAACAGAGAATCAGACAAAACACATACACAGAGATTTTTATCAAATTTAGGAATTGAAGTGAATATCCTTAAAAATTTAGTTTGGAAATCTGCAGCATCATTAGATTATATTAGCTCAACAAATGATAAATTCCTAGACCCTTATCGTTCAGAATGGGGAAGACAACAAAAAGGTAGTGGTTCTAAAAATGATTTAACTTTCCGTGATTTTAATTTTGAGAACACATTAAATTATACTCTTAAATCTGGTAATCATGACCTTGGTGTATTGGCAGGTATTCAAATGCATGAAAGGATGAATAGTGGTCAATACTATTGGGGAAGCCAATTTGCAGATCCAATGCAATCTTCGTTTGTTTATGATGAAACAAATCCTTCTCATGGAGAAATATTTAGAAAAGATATTTTAAAAGAATTATCATTCTTTGGAAGATTAGTTTACACACTAAATAATAAATATACAGTTATGGCTGTTTTCCGTGAAAATGGAAGTTCAGCGCTTCATCCAGATAAAAGATGGGGTTTCTTCCCGGGAGTTTCTGCTTCATGGAATATTTCAAATGAAAACTTCCTTCAAGACAATTCTACGATATCTGAATTTAAAATCAGAGGAGGTTGGGGTAAAGCAGGTAATGCCTCAGGAATACCAGCTTATGCATACTACAATCTAGAAAGACTTAATAAGGATGGGGGTGCATGGTCTCCTTACCAGACAGGTAGTGATGTAGCTTGGGAAACCACTACAGATACTAACTTTGGTGTAGATTTAGGATTTTTAAATAACAGAATTAAGTTAACTGCAGATTTCTATAAAAGAAAAACAGACGATTTGATTATGTCAATACCGATTGGGCTTGGAATTCCTGATGTTTTAAGAAATGTAGGTTCAATGGAAAATAAAGGGATGGAGTTTACTTTGAATACAGTTAACTTTAAAAACACTGATTTTTCTTGGAATACCAACTTTAACATATCATTTAATAAGTCGAAAGTTTTGGAATTGAAGTATGTACCTGTTCTTGATAAGGCAGGAATACCAAGTGCTGGTAATTTAGTAAGATTTGCAGCAGACCAACCAATAAGTTCTTTCTATGGATATAAATATGGTGGAGTAGATTCTAATACAGGAGAAATTATTTATAAAGATTTGGACGGAAACGGAATGTTAAGTGCAGGTGATAGAACTTTTATTGGTGATCCAAACCCTGACTTTACTTTCGGTTTTACCAATAACTTTACCTATAAAAATTGGTATATGGATCTTTTAGTAACGGGATCTCAAGGAGGTGATATTTATAACGCTTCTCGTTTTGAACTAGAAATGATGGATGACCATAAAAACCAATCAACAATAGTACTTAATAGATGGACTACCCCAGGTGATATTACAAATGTACCTAAAGCTAATGCTCAAAATGCTAAATTAGTTTCAGACAGATTTATTGAAGATGGATCATATATAAAATTAAAGAGTGTTACTTTGGGGTATAATTTTGCTCAACCGTTTAAGGGTGTAACTAAACTTAATGTTTACTTAACAGGTCAAAATTTATACACATGGACTAATTATTCAGGATTTGATCCAGAAGTGAATGCTTTTGCTACAACAAATGGGGTTTTAGGTATTGATTACGGAACTTATCCACAAGTAAGAACATTTGTATTCGGTTTAAAAGCTAATTTCTAATCATCAAAAATTATCAATTATGAAACTAAATAAAAGAATATTAAACAAAGGTTTATATTTTATACTATTGGGAGCTGGTCTTAGTTTAGGAACAGTCTCTTGTTCAGATTATCTAGATACAGAGCCCATAACAGACAGACCTGTCGAGGTTAGTGAAACGCCTTATACGAAAGCTTCTGAAGCTGAAGATCTAATGAAAACCATGTATGTTGGTCCAGGGTTTGGGCATTCCAACTATTGGCAATTAGATTATTTTGCGAATGGATCTATGCAAACTGATGAAGCATACGTAAGTGGAGATAATCAAGATAACAGACAACAAGCAGAGTACAGAATTTTATCTACTAACGGAAATGTTAAAAGAAACTGGGAAGCTATTTATGAATTAATTAATAACTGTAATAAAGTTCTTAATTTTGTAGATGGAATTAAAGACCCTGCTTTAACTGCAGAACGTAAAGCAGAAATGAAAGCTGAAGCTGCTATTGTAAGAGCGTTGTATTATTTTCATGCGGTTCAATTATGGGGTGATGTCCCATTAGTGACCAAGTCAGTTACTTCTGTTACTTCAGAGAATTTTGATGAAGTATATAGCCAAATTTATCCTGCAAGAAAGACAAAAGAAGAGGTTTACTCTTTTATAATATCAGATTTAGAAGGTGCTCTAGCTGCAGCTCCTAATGCTTCAGTAAGTAAATACAGAGCAACAAAAGGAGTAGCCCATGCATTATTGGCAAAAGTTTATGCAACAAAGCCAAACCCAGATTACAATAAAGTAATCCAGCATGTAGATCAACTGGCAGGTGATTACAGTTTATTGCCAGACTACAATCAATTATTTGACGGAAACCACAATGCTAATGTAGAATCTATATTAGAAATTAATTCAGATGCAAGTAATATCTGGTGGTGGGGAACTGGGATGTTTATTGGTGATGGATGGCAAAGATTTAATTTACCGACTCATGATTTAGTAAACGCTTTTGATGCACAAAATGATAATATTAGAAAAACAAACTCTATAAAGTTTGATATAGGAGTTAGCGATGCTTATTGGACTGACAAAAATAACTATCCATTTGCATACAAACAAAGAATACAAGATGGCACCCAACATATATATATTCTGAGATATGCAGACTTACTATTATTAAAAGCAGAAGCTAAAGTGAAATTAGGAGACTTTACTGGGGCGGCAGCTTTAGTAAACCAAGTAAGAGGTAGAGTAAGTTTAAACCCTATTACTATCACAAGTGAAACCGATGGTATTAACAAAATCCTTAAAGAAAGATTGCTAGAGTTGGCATTTGAAGGGCAACGTTGGTTTGATCTTAAGAGAACAGGTAAAGCTTTAGAAGTTATTAAAGCCAGAACTGATGGAAAAGGTAACAAGTTAGGTTATGTTAATAATCTTACAGAACAAAGATTACTTTGGCCAGTTCCTCAATCTCAGTTAGATAAAAACCCTAATTTAACTCAAAACCCTGGTTATTAATCTTATATCAAATTAGAATTTATATAACCTTATTCTAAAAAAATTGCTGCGCATATTATCGTGCAGCAGTTTTTTTGAATATTAAAAATAAATGTTATGGTTCTAAAAAAAATGATCCTCGCCTTTGTTTTAGGCTCTATAGCTTCTCTTATCTCATGTAATTCTTTTACAAAAATAGAAGCTCCAAAAACAATAGTATATTGGCAAACGAATGCTGATGAAACTTTAAAACTTCAAAAACAAAACAATCTTGTTTTTGATAATCCACAAAATAATTTCCAAAATATTCTCATCAATCCTTCAGAAAAATTCCAAACTGTAGATGGTTTTGGGTATACTCTTACCGGAGGAAGCGTAGAGGTAATCAATCAATTATCTCCAGCGAAGAAAAAAGAACTTCTTCAAGATATTTTCGGAAAATCAGAAAAATCCATAGGCGTAAGTTATCTTAGATTAAGCATTGGTGCATCAGATCTTAACAGTTCTGTCTTTTCTTATGATGATGTTCCCGCAGGTCAAACAGACGAAGACCTGAGCGAATTCAGCTTAGCAAAAGACCAACCAGTGATTGATATGTTAAAAGAAATTTTAGCTATTAATCCAGATATTAAAATCATCGCTGCACCTTGGTCACCACCTGTTTGGATGAAGGACAACGGAAAAAGCATAGGCGGAAGTCTAAAACCAGAATACTACCAAGTTTATGCAGAATATTTCGTGAAATATATTCAGGAAATGAAGAAAAATGGAATCACCATTGACGCCATTACTCCTCAAAACGAACCGTTACATCCTGGGAATAACCCAAGTATGTATATGACTGCAGAACAACAAAGAGATTTCATAAAAAACAATTTAGGGCCTGCTTTTAGAGCAGCCAATATTGCTACAAAAATAGTGTTGTATGACCATAATTGCGATAAACCAGAATATCCTATTACAATTCTCCAAGACCCAGAAGCTGCACAATATGTAGACGGATCAGCGTTTCACCTTTATGCAGGAGATGTTTCAGCTCTTGGTGTTGTAAAAAAAGCATTTCCAAATAAAAATCTGTATTTCACAGAACAATGGACGGGTTCTACAGGAACTTTTGCGGGAGACTTCATTTGGCACACCAAAAATGTAATCATAGGAACGATGAGAAATTGGAGCAAAATTGCATTAGAATGGAATTTAGCAAATGACGCACAATTCCAACCTTTTACTCCAGGAGGTTGTACTCAATGTAAAGGAGCAATCACTATCAATTCCTCTGATTCTTACACTAAAAATGTAGCGTATTATATCATTGCTCACGCTTCTAAATTTGTACCTCAAAATTCACAAAGAATAGGTTCTACACAAGCAGGAAATTTAAGTACAGTAGCTTTTAAAACGCCAGAAGGCAAAATAGCTTTAATCGTTTTAAACGAAGGAGCAGAAGTTGAAAATTTTAATATTACCTTTGATGGTAAATCTGTAGCAACTTCATTACCATCTAATTCAGTGGCTACCTACACCTTTTAAAAAATAAAATTTATGAAAAAAATACTTCTTTCATTAGTTTTAGCAGGATTGGGAATAACTATTTCTGCACAGAAATCAATCGACCAAAAAGTTACAGAGCTGATGGCGAAAATGACTTTGGAAGAAAAAATAGGACAGCTTAATCAATACAATGATGATATTACAGCAACCGGTCCTATTACGAAAGATGCAGACAAAGCTGGTCAAGTTCGTGCAGGGAAACTAGGCTCTATTTTAAATGCTGTAGGAACTAAAAACACTAAGAACTGGCAAGACCAAGCCATGCAGTCTCGTCTTAAAATTCCTTTACTTTTTGGGCAAGATGTTATTCATGGTTTTAGAACTACTTTTCCTATTCCATTAGGCGAAACCGCTACTTGGGATATGAATTTAATTGAAAAATCTGCTAGAATTGCAGCCACGGAAGCTTCAGCTTATGGAATTCATTGGACTTTTGCACCAATGGTAGATATAGGAAGAGATCCAAGATGGGGACGTGTAATGGAAGGAGCTGGTGAAGACACCTATTTAGGAACATTAGTAGGAAAAGCTAGAGTAAAAGGTTTCCAAGGAAATGGCTTAGGAAATAAAGATGCAGTAATGGCTTGTGCTAAACATTTTGCAGCTTATGGGGCTGCTGTTGGTGGAAGAGATTACAATTCTGTAGATATGAGCCTTAGACAATTGCACGAAACGTATTTGCCACCTTTCAAAGCAGTTTCTGATATAGGAGTAGCTACTTTTATGAATTCATTTAATGATATCAATGGAATTCCTGCCACTGGTAATAAATATTTACAAAGAGATTTGCTAAAAGGCGCTTGGAATTTCCAAGGATTTGTGGTTTCTGACTGGGGAAGCATTGGCGAAATGATTCCTCACGGTTTTGCTAAAGACAATAAAGAAGCTGCTCTGAAAGCAATTATCGCGGGAAGTGATATGGATATGGAGAGCCGTTCTTATACCAATCATTTAGCAGAATTAGAAAAAGAAGGAAAAGTAGATATTCAATTAATAGATGATGCAGTTCGCAGAATTTTGACTAAAAAATATGAACTTGGACTTTTTGATGATCCTTATCGTTTCATCAATGAAAAGAGAGAAAAAGAACAAGCCAATAATCCAGAACATAGAAAATTCGCAAGAGAAATTGGTGCGAAAAGTATTGTTTTGCTGAAAAATGAAAATCAATTATTACCCCTTTCTCCAGCTACTAAAAAAGTGGCCATTATTGGTCCATTTGCGAAAGCTACAGTAGAAAATCATGGCTTCTGGTCTATTGCTTTTCCAGATGATAGTCAAAGAATTGTAACTCAGTTTGACGGAATTAAAGCTCAATTGGATAAAAATTCAGAAGTGCTTTATGCGAAAGGATGTAACGCAAATGACAATGATAAATCTCTATTTGCAGAAGCGGTAGAAACAGCCAAGAAAGCAGACGTAGTGATTATGACTTTAGGCGAAGGTCACGCAATGAGTGGCGAAGCAAAAAGCCGAAGCAATATCCATTTTTCTGGCGTTCAAGAAGATTTATTAAAAGAAATTGCCAAAACAGGAAAACCAATTATTTTAATGATTAATGCGGGTCGTCCTTTGGTTTTTGATTGGGCTTCAGAAAACATTCCTACCATTGTTTACACTTGGTGGTTAGGTACAGAAGCAGGAAACTCTATTGCAGATGTACTTTTCGGGAAAATAAATCCTGGCGGTAAATTGCCGATGACTTTTCCTAGAAATGAAGGTCAAATTCCTATCTATTACAATCATTATAATACAGGAAGACCTGCTAAAAATAATACAGACAGAAACTATGTTTCAGCATATATTGATTTAGATAATGACCCAGCTTATCCATTCGGATTTGGCTTGAGTTACACTACATTTCAATATTCGGATGTAAACGTAAGTGCTACTCAACTGAAAGGTAATCAAACTTTGACGGCTTCAGTTACGCTTACCAATTCAGGAAATTATGACGGAGAAGAGGTGGTTCAGTTGTACATAAGAGATTTAGTAGGAAAAGTAGTTCGTCCTGTAAAAGAACTGAAAGGTTTTCAAAAAATATTCTTGAAAAAAGGAGAAAGCAAAACCGTTTCTTTTAACATTACACCAGAAGATTTAAAATTCTATGATGATGAACTCAATTTCGATTGGGAATCAGGAGAATTTGACATCATGATAGGAACCAATTCTGCTCAGGTACAAACCAAAAGAGTAAATTGGGAAAAATAACATCCTTAAAAAATTAACCTTATAAGAAATAAATCTTAAAGGGAATTAAAATGAAAAAATCAATCAGCGTATTCTTATTATTGACCATTCAATTATTGATGGCAAATGCTTCATTACCATACATTTTCTCAGATAATATGGTGTTGCAGAGAAATTCTAAAATTCCAGTTTGGGGTTTTGCATCACCTCATGAAAAAGTATCGGTAAGTTTTAAAAATCAAACCAAATCCACTGTTGCTGACCAAAATGGCAATTGGAAAGTAGATTTAGACCAAGAAAAAGAAGGTGGTCCTTTTACATTGACAATTAAAGGAAATAATGAAATTGTTTTCAAAAATGTTTTGGTAGGAGATGTTTGGTTATGTAGTGGACAAAGCAATATGGAGTGGGCGCTTTCGTCTTCTGAAGGTTATAAAGAAGAGCTTAATCAAAAAGAGTTTCCGATTATTAGACATATTAAAATTGAGAGAAAAATAAATTCTTTACCTCAAAATAACCTTGCGAAAACAGAATGGAATGTTGCGAATGCTTCTACTATTGGAGATTTTTCTGCAGTAGCCTATTTTTTTGCTAAAAAAATGTATCACGAGAGACAAGTTCCTATAGGAATCATTAATTCTTCTTGGGGCGGAACTGTAATCGAGGCTTGGATTCCTAAAAATGCATTCGAGCAATCGCCTTATTTCAAAGAAATGATTGCCAATATGCCACAAATAGACATAGAAAGTCTTCAACAAAAAAATTTCGAGGCTAAAACTGCTTTTTTTGAGAAAAAATTGAATGCTAAAATTGCAGATTTTAATCAAGAACAATTCTTGAGTGCAGATTATAACGCTTCTGCTTTAAAAGATTTATATGTTCCAAAAGCTTGGGAACAACAAGGTTTCGAAGGTTTAGACGGAGTAGCTTGGGTTAGAAAAACCATTGTTCTTTCAGACGAAGATCTTGCAGGAAATGCAGTGCTGTATTTAGGGAAAATTGATGACGAAGACCTTACTTATTTTAATGGAAAATTAGTGGGACAAATGAAACAATGGTCAGATGATAGAATTTATAACATTCCGAAAGAAATTTTAAAGAAAGGAGAGAATATTATTGCAGTAAAGGTTAATGACACTGGTGGTGGCGGTGGTTTGTGGAGTAATGATGATGAGGTGAAATTAGTCACCGCTCAAAAAAGTATTCCATTGGCAGGAAATTGGAAATTTGCTGTAGAAAAAATTTATGCAGCCATCAATCAAAATGAATTTCCTTCTTTGATTTACAATGCCATGGTTCACCCGATTGAAGATTTCAAAATCTCGGGAATGCTTTGGTACCAAGGAGAATCAAATGCAGAGAGAGCTTATGAATATAACCAAAGTTTCCCATTGTTGATTAACAGTTGGAGACAGAAATTTGGAGAAAACTTACCTTTTTATTTCGTTCAATTAGCTACTTTTAATACTAAAGGCGATAGTAATGAAGGTTGCGATTGGTGTGAAGTGAGAGATGCTCAACTGAATACTACCAAAATGAAAAACACAGGAATGGTAGTAACTACAGATGTAGGAAATCCGAATGATATTCACCCAAGAAATAAAAAAACAGTAGGTGAAAGATTGGCTAATTTAGCATTGAATAATGGTCTGAAAAGCCCAATTTATCAAAAATCAACGGTAAAAGGAAATAAAATTACCATCAGTTTCAATACGAAAGAAAAATTAGTTTCTAAAAATAATGAAATCTTAAAAGGTTTTGAAATTGCAGGAAATGACCAAAAATTCTATCCTGCAAAAGCAGAAATTAAGAAAAATAAAATTGTAGTTACATGCGAAAAGATAAGCAATCCCGTTGCTGTAAGATATGGCTGGAAAGGAGATGATTCAGAAATTAATCTTTTCACCGAAAAAGGATTGCCTGTAGCGCCTTTTAGAACAGATTCTTTTATACTTTCTACAGAAAACAAGAAATATCAGTTCGAGTTAAAATAATTTTCATCAAGAATTAAAAATATGAAAACAAAAAACATTTCTACCATTGTGTTTATACTTTTTGCATCGTTTTTATTCTCCCAAACCATTGATGTGATGAGTTTTAACATCAGATTGGCAAGCGTAGATGATGGGGAAAATCACTGGAACATCAGAAAAGATAAAGTAAAAGACCTTATTTCTTATTACGAAGCAGATTTCGTGGGACTACAAGAAGCGCAGAAACCTCAGATTGATTATTTATTAGATAACAACTCTGCCTATGGTTTTTTAGGAAGACCGAGAACAGATGAAGCAAATGCTGAATTTTCATGTATTTTTTATCTGAAAAACAAGTATAAAGTTCTAGAGCAAAATACATTTTGGCTTTCAGAAAATCCTGAAAAATCAGGAAAATCTTGGGACGCAGCATATCCTAGAATCGTTACGTATGCTCTTTTTGAAAATATAAAAACCAAAAAGAAAGTTTGGGTACTGAATACGCATTTTGACCATGTAGGTGTAATTGCGAGACAGAAGTCTGCAGAAATCATTCTGGAAAAAATTAAAACCTTGCAGAAGAAAAGAAATGTTCCTGTAGTTCTTACGGGTGATTTTAATTCTGTAGAGAGTGATTCATGGATGAAACCGCTTTTTGAGAATATGCAAGAAGCAAGAAGCAATAGCGTTACAAAACCTTACGCCGAAAAAGCAACTTGGAATGGATTTAAATTCAATGAAAAACCTAGCGAACAAATAGATTTTATTTTTAGCTCAAAAAACAATACGAAAGTTTTAAAATACAGAACGATTACAGACTTTTATGACTATAAATATCCGTCTGATCATTTTCCTATAGTAGCAAAAATACAATTGAAATAATCTGAAAAAAATATAATTCAGCCTTCTCAAAACGAGAAGGCTTTTTTGTTTTTTAATATTTTGAAAATTCAATTTTTTAAAAATTAATTAACAAGCTTTACCCCTTTTATTATGAATACGCTGCTAATCTTTTTATATAAAAAATTGATAATGCTATGAATTGCATAGGGGGGGTATTTAAAAAAAAATACAAATTATTTGTATTCCCTCTGTTTTTTTATTTTTCAATAATTGTAATGTGCTGACTTACACTTAATTAAAAATTAAAGAAGAAGATTGTGGCAGAAATTTGATTAGTTTTTTTTTCAGAAATCCAATTTTGTTAATCTAGGGTTAAAAAAATGTTAAAAATAGTTAAGCCAAAATAGGATAAATTCACCTTTTTTAACTAAAATGACCAGTTTCTAATCCCTATGAATAAAGGGAAAATTAAAATACTTTTAAGAATTTTTTTTTATTTCCAAAAAACGATTAACTTTTATGTCTCAAATTGAGATATAAACAAAAACTATATTGTATGAAAAGACAAATTGTTAGTTTAATCAGTCTCTCAATGGTTCTTTCAGCTGCTGTTTTACAGGGGCAAGAAAAAAGAGATTCTCTTAAAGAAAAAGCTATTGAAGAGGTTGTTTTGGTAAACGTAGGTTATGGTACGCAGAAAAAAAGCGTAGTAACAGGGGCTATTTCAAAAGTTACGTCCAAAGATTTTGAAAATGCACCTAATGGAGGAATTGGTCAGATGTTACAAGGACGTTCGGCAGGTGTTACAATTGCAATGAATTCTGGTGCGCCAGGGTCAAGCTCAACGATTAGAGTTCGTGGTGTTACAACGTATTCTAGTGGTAACATTGATCCCAACCAACCTCTTTGGGTAGTAGATGGTATTCCGATTCCTGATGCGGATATTGGTTCTATTAATCAGGCAGATATAGAATCTATTGAAGTACTAAAAGATGCTGCATCTGCTGCAATTTATGGTGTACAAGCTGCAAAAGGAGTTGTTTTGGTAACTACTAAAAGTGGGAAAAAAGGAAGAATAAGTGTTAACTACAATGGTTACACTAGTTATTCTTCCCCATCAAAAGTATTGAAACTTCTAAATGCAACTGAATATGCCGCGCTTATGAATGAAAAAGTAATTGCTGGTGGTGGTAGTATTTTATTTACAGATTTATCTAGTTTAGGAACTGGAACAGATTGGCAAAAGCTAGTATTTAATAATAATGCTTTTGGGATGAACCATGAGCTCAGTTTGAGTGGAAAATCAGAAAAGTCAACTTTCTATTCTTCTTTTGGTATTCAACAACAAGATGGTATTGTTGCAACTGATATTTCAAAATATAATAAAATAACAGCTAGAGTTAATTCATCACATAAGTTTTTAGATGATATTTTTACTTTTGGTGAAAATGTATTCTATTCTCATGTGAAAAATGTAGGAATTGGTAATACCAATAACGAATTTGGAGGGGTTTTAGCAGATGCTATTATGATGGATCCTCTTACTCCTGTAATTGAATATGATCCAATAAAAGCCAATCAGTATCCATATACAACACCAAATATAATAAGAGACGCCAATGGTAATCCTTATGGAATTTCTGGAATGCAACAAACTGAGATTGTAAACCCAATGGCATACATTCAGACAAGATTAGGAAACTACGGTTGGTCTGATGTTTTGGTAGGAAATACTTATTTGCAAGCAGAACCAATTAAAGGTTTAAAAATCAAAACCACTCTAGGTGCGAAAAAAGCTTTTTGGGGTGATTATTCATTCACGCCTTTGTATTATTTAAGTACACAAACAAATAATATAAAAAGAAATAATTTGTACAGGTCTAACGGTCAAGGATTAGATTGGAATGTAGAAAATACATTAATGTATGATAAAGTTTTAGGTGAACATAGCTTTAGTTTATTATTAGGACAAGGTGCTTATGTAATAGGAGCTGGAAATTTTAGCAGTGCAACCTATTTCAATTTATCCTCAAATAATTGGTATGAAGTAAGCTTTAATGCCTTAGGTAACTCTACAGATCCATTAGATAGAACTGGAAATACATATAATTTTGATCCAATTAAAAGAACTTCTTTATTCGCAAGATTAAATTATAATTATAAAGAAAAATATCTGTTAACAGGGATTATAAGAAGAGACGGCTCTTCATTATTTGGACCAAATAAAAAATATGGTGATTTCCCTTCAATTTCATTGGGTTGGGTAGTATCTAAGGAAGATTTCTGGCCTTCTAATGATTTTGTTAACACCTTTAAAGTTAGAGCTGGATATGGAGTAAACGGAAATGACGGTTCCTTAAAAGTAGGACAATATATTTCTTTAATGTCTGGTAATGGATATAATTACTATATAGGATATAATGCATCTGGTACACAAATTGGTACAGCTCCTGCTACAATCTCTAATCCAGATTTACATTGGGAGACTACTGCTCAAAGCAATATTGGTTTTGATGCTAAATTATTTAATAATTTCAACCTTACCGCTGAATATTATAAAAAAGAAACCAAGGATATCTTAATGCAAGTGCCAATTCCAGGTTATGTAGGTGTTACTGATGAGCCATGGTCTAATGTAGGTGATATGACAAACCAAGGTTTTGAAGTAGAATTATCTTATAAGAAAACATTTGGTGATGTGAATTTCAATGCAAGTGGTAACTTCGCAACTCTTAAAAATGAAGTTACTAATCTTAACGGAATTCCTTATATCCCACAAGGAAGTTTCCAATCAATGGTACCACCTTGGCCAGCCGAATTAAGAAAAGGATATTCTTATGGAAGTTTCTTCGGATATCAAACTGCAGGTATTTTCCAAAACTGGGCAGAAGTAAACGCATATAAAAATTCTGCAGGTGCACTAATACAGCCAAATGCTCAACCTGGTGATTTCCGTTGGGTAGATGTAAATGGAGATGGAGCTATAGATTCTAATGACAGAACTTATTTAGGAAACTCTTTGCCAAAAGTTACTTACGGTCTATCACTTAATTTTGACTACAAAGGATTTGATTTAAGTGCCATGTTACAAGGTGTAGCTGGAAACAAAATTTTCCAAGGCTTAAGAAGACTAGATGTAAGTAGAGCTAACTACCAAACAGTTGCTTTAACTAGATGGACAGGCGAAGGTACTTCTAATGATTTCCCAAGACTTACAACTGATGATGCAAATGGTAACTTTACTAATATGTCTGATTTTTATCTTCAAGATGGAGACTATCTTCGTTTGAAAGTATTATCATTAGGTTATTCTCTTCCGAAATCTATAGTTCAAAGTATTCATGCAGAGAAAGTAAGAATATATGTTACAGGTAATAATTTAGTTACATTTACTAATTACACAGGATACGATCCAGAAATTGGAGGAAGTGTTTTTGGAATAGATAAAGGTTATTATCCACAACCGAGAACGTTTTTATTTGGTTTAAACTTACAATTCTAAAAAATGAGAAATAAAATAAATTTAAGAAATTTAGCTATTGCTGGTTTTTTTGCCTGCGCATTAGCTTCTTGTTCTAGAGACTTTTTGGAAGTTCCTAAGGAAGGTTCTATTACAGAAGAAAGTTATTATAAAGACGAGAGCCAAGTTTTTACAGGTTTAGTAGCAACATATGATGCTTTGAGAAAAAATTCAGGGGGGTTTGAAAATATGATTACCATGATGAATGCTGGTTCGGATGACCAATACGCTGGAGGCGGAGGTGAGTCCGATGGAGCGGGGATACAAAGCTTTTCCAACTTTTCAATAAATCAATTTACAATTCCTGAAAGTTTTTGGAGTGATCATTACCAAGGGATTTTTAGAGCAAACATTTTATTACAAAAAATATCAAAAGTTCAAATGGATGCTTCAAAAAAAGCAAGATTTATCGCTGAAGCAAAAACATTGAGAGCTTTGTATTATTTTAATTTAGTGAGAATGTTTAAAAACATTCCGCTAATATTGGAGCCTGTTAGTCCTACAAATATGTACAGTATTACTCAAGCAAAACCAGCTGATATTTATGCTCAGATGGAAAAAGATTTGCTTGCTGCAATTAATGATTTACCAGCTACAGTTACTACAGATGAATATGGTAGATTAACTAAAGGAGCTGCACAAGCACTTTTAGGAAAAGTTTATTTATATGATGGTAAAAAGGCAGAGGCAGCTACTCAGTTAGCAGCAGTAAATGGTACACCTGGAGGAACAAGCCAATACGGATATAAACTGTTAACTAATTTCTCAGATTTATGGGTTACAAATAATAAATTTAACTCAGAATCAATTATTGAAGTTTCCCACACTAACAAAAGTCAAGCTGGATGGGGAAATTGGGGAAGTGGTACTGATGAAGGAAATTCTGTTTGTGTAATGGTAGGTCCTAGAGGATATGTGAAAAATAATGCTTCAGCACCAGATCTTCCTGCTGGTTGGAGTTTTAATGTTTGGACTCAAAATTTTTATGATTTCATGAAAACAGACCCAAGATTTTCAGAAACTGTTTTTGATCTAAAAGCTCTAAAAGCAGCAGGTGCAGCAGACTATGTACCAGGCTATAAAGATACAGGTTACTTTATGAAAAAATTCTTACCTACATCGGCAGATGTTAGCCCGCTAGGTGGAGATTCTGTTTTAAATTATCAAAAAAATAGTTACATCATAAGACTAGCAGATACTTATCTTCTTGAAGCGGAAGCTTTAGGCGGAACAGGAGCCAGAGCACAAGCACTTTTGGATGCTGTGAGATTCAGAGCCGGTTTATCATCTGTACCAGTTTCTATGCAGACGATTAAAGATGAAAGAAGAAGAGAATTGGCAGGAGAAGGTCATAGATTCTTTGACTTAGTAAGATGGGGAGACGCAGCTTCAGTTTTAGCATCAAGAGGTTTTAAAGCAAATAAAAATGAAGTATTCCCAATTCCTAACAATGAACTTAATGGGACAAAACTTGTACAAAACCCAGGTTATTAAAATTAAAACTATGAGAAATTTTAAAATATTTATTGGTTCACTATTTCTAATGCTTTTTATGATAAGCTGTGATATAGAAGGAATCAACAATGATACCCCTGATTTATCTTCAATCAGTGCAGATAATCTTAATAAGGTCATCGATATTAGTAAAGATAACACAGGGAGAGTAAAAATCACCCCAACTGGTGAAGGTGTTGCAAAATTCTTAGTAGAATTTGGTCATGGAACAGGTGTAGCAGCTTCGGCAGTAGTTTTACCAGGAAGTAGTGTTACTCATGTATATCCAGAAGGTAATTATACCGTAAGTATTACTACTTATGATATGGCGGGTAATCAGACAAAAAAAACTTATCCTTTTACCATTACTTATGTAGCCCCAACCGATGTAGTTCTAAATTCTAACTTAGCAGCATATACTCTTAATTTAGGAGCTAAAGCAAAATATGCAGCAGGAGGTTTCTTAGTATATTTCGGAGATGTTGCAAATGAAGTGGGAACCAAAGTACAAGGTACTTTAAATAGTGCTACAGGAGAATATTCTTTTGCAGATTTATCACATACATATGCAAAAGGTGGTGATTATACCATCAAAGTGGTTGCTTTAAGTGGAGGTGCTGCTTTTACTACTAGCACTACTAGTATTACCATCTTTGATCCATATACTTTACCTATTACGTATGAAACTCCAGGTCAAAACTACACTATAGGTGGAACATTTGGAGGAGTAAATGTAGGCGTGGTTAATAATCCTTTCCCAGGAGGAATCAATACTTCTGCTAAAGTATGGCAATATACCAAAACCGTAGGCGCTGCTTCTTGGAGTGGCACATGGACACCTATGTCATCACCTAACTCAGTGCCAATTAATATTGACAACGGAGGTAAAATTAAAGTGATGGTTTATTCTACAGAAGTAGGTAAAAAAGTAAATGTAGAATTAGAGCAAGCTACTACAGGAATTTCTAATCAAGTTCTTAAAGCAGCTACTACAGTTGCAAATCAGTGGGAGGAATTAACTTTTGATTTCGGTGCACTAGGAACAATTCCTGCAGGAACAGAGTTTAAACAATTAGTGTTTAGATATAATGATTCTGCTGATGGTGTAGGAGAAGTAATCTATATAGATAACGTAAGACAAACAAATTAATATAAATCATGAATAAGAAAATTTCAATTATATTAGGGTTATTTTTCGTTTTTGCAGCAATTTTTACCGCTTGTAAAGAAGAAGAATATACAATGGGAGACTTAACCAAGCCTAGTAACTTGGTTATTACCACTACCTTAGCTGGTCAGAATACCGCAAATCCATACGGAGATGGTTCTGGTGTAGTAAATATTGTAGCTAAAGCAAATAATGCTCTAGCTTATAAGATAGGATATTCAGTAATTTCTAAATTAGATAATAATCTAGACCTTATTCCAGTTCCTAATACTCCTGAAGGTTTGAAAGTAGTAAAAAAATTCAGTGAGAATGGAGAAGTGGCTTATAGAATTACTGTTATTGCTTATGGTAAAGGTGGAACATCTACTGTAGCAACTAAAGATATTACAGTAAAATATGTATACGAAGCAGACCCTGTTTTGGTAACAAATCTTACAGGAAATGCTTCTAAAACTTGGAAAGTAGACCAAAGTGTAGCAGGTCATTTTGGAGTAGGTCCATGGTCTCCTACATCTTTAACCCCAGAATGGTGGTCTGCAGGTGTAAATGAAAAGGTAGCTTGTTGTAACTGTTTCTATACAGCTAGATTTACATTTAAACAAATAGATAAGTTTAATTTCTCTTTACAACTTTCTACTCCAGATGGAGCTTTTACCAAAACAGGTAGCTTAGCATCTATTTCAGGAATTCCTGCTTCAGGTGACGAAGGTTGTTATGGCTACGGAGGAGGTGCGTCTGTATTTAAATTTATGGACTCAACTTCGGGAATCGTAGGAACTGCAGAAAACCCTACTACTGGAACAAGCATCGTTCTAGAGGGCAATAATACTTATATTGGTTACGGATCTTTGAAAAAAGAATACGAAATCATGCAGATTACTCCAGACTATATGTACCTAAGAGTACAAGGAACCGAAACTGGAAATGCTTGGTACATCAAGTTAATTCCAGCTTTATAAACCATTAGTTTCTTTCAAAAATCACAGAGTTTCATTACTCTGTGATTTTTAACAATTGAATATCTATGAAAAATTATAAATTTTTACTCATAATTTCCATTTTTTCATTTCTTTTTTTTAGTTGTGGTGGCAGCAGTTCAGGCTCATCAGATCCGGTTGTAACTACGCCTACCAATTTAGTAATCAATAAAGTAGTTGTTGGTTCTTCTGCTACTATGCCAAATGGTGATGGAACAGGTGTGGTAAATTTTACCGCTTCTGCAAACAATGCCAAAGAATATAAAATGTCAGTAGATGGAGAAGTCCTTACCTCTACCACAGGTAACTTCACCTATACATTTAAGCAATCTGGGACTAATGAACATACCGTTTATGTTTCGGCATATAATGGAGATAAATTTGTTTCTGGTAGCACAAAAGTAACGGTGTATGTCATTCCAAAAGCAGTTTTTTTTGATGAATTTAATGTTGATGGAGCGCCAGATTCTTCTAAATGGGGCTATGATTTAGGAAACAATAATGGTTGGGGAAATAACGAAGCACAATATTATACCAATAGAACTCAAAATGCCGTAGTAAGTAACGGAACTCTTAAGATTAATTTAATCAAAGAGGCATACCAAGGATATAATTATACCTCAGCAAGACTACTTTCTAAAGGTAAATATTCTATGAAATACGGAAAAGTAGAAATTAGAGCTAAAATTCCATCTGGTGGCGGAACTTGGCCTGCACTTTGGATGTTAGGAGATAATATCGATTCTGTAGGTTGGCCAGCTTGTGGAGAAATAGACATCATGGAACATGTAGGAAACCAATTAAATAGAATTTTTGGAACCCTTCATTATCCCGGTCGTTCTGGTGGAAATGCAGATGGTGCAAGCGTAATGATTTCTAATGCAACTACAGAATTCCACATTTACAGTATGGAATGGAATGCGAGTACCATAAAAATTTATGTAGATAATCAATTGTTCTTTACTTATAATAATAATGCAAATTCACCCTTTAATCAGAATTTCTTCTTCATTATGAATGTAGCAATGGGAGGTAATTTTGGGGGAACCATAGATCCGAATGTGACTAACGCAACTATGGAAGTAGATTACATTAGAGTATATCAATAAAAATTTAAATTCATGTTTTTAAAAAAATCATATCTATTCATATGGGCGATTGCCAGTATGAGTACAATGGCGTATTGCTCTAGAAGTACTTCTTCTCCTACGCCAGAACCACCCAAACCTACTCCTACTAATGATGTAGAAGTGTGGCTTACTAAAGGTGATCAATCTGTAAAACTTCAGAAACAAAATACTATTCTCGGTTTTACTGCGAACTCAAATTCTTATCAAAACATTCAGATAGACGAAAGCCAAACTTATCAAACAGTTGACGGATTTGGTTATACTTTAACAGGAGGTAGTGTAGAAGTTATTAATAGTCTTACTGCTGCTAGAAAACAAGAACTCTTACAAGAACTCTTTGGCAGTAACGCTAATTCTATTTCTATAAACTATCTTAGATTAAGTATAGGTGCTTCTGACCTTAATAGCAGTGTATTTTCTTACAATGATCTTCCTGCAGGAGAAACAGATCCTACGTTGTCAAAATTCAGTTTAGAAAAAGACCGTCCACTGATAGATTTATTAAAACAAATACTTGCGATAAATCCTAATATTAAAATTATGGCAACTCCTTGGTCTGCTCCACTTTGGATGAAAGATAACGGAAGTTCTGTAGGAGGAAGTCTAAAAGAAGAATATTTCGGTGTGTATGCACAATATTTTGTGAAATACATCACCGCTATGAAAAATGAAGGCATTACCATAGATGCCATCACACCACAGAACGAACCTTTACATGGTGGTAATAATCCTAGTATGGTAATGACTGCTGAAAAGCAAGCAGAATTTATAAAAAAACATCTAGGTCCAGCTTTTAAAGCTGCTAATATTTCTACTAAAATTGTAGCTTATGACCATAATTGTGATAGACCAGACTATCCAATTGCTGTTTTGTCAGATAAAGAAGCAAATCCGTTTATTGATGGTTCTGCATTTCACCTTTATGGAGGTTATATTACAGCTCTAGGAGATATCAAAGCAACTTTCCCTACAAAAAATGTATATTTTACAGAACAATGGACTTCTTCTACTGGTGATTTTGGAGGTGATTTAAAATGGCACCTGAAAAATGTGGTTATAGGTTCCATGAGAAACTGGAGCAAAATTGCTTTAGAATGGAATTTAGCCAATAATTCTCAGTTTAAACCTCATACTGAAGGTGGTTGTAACATGTGTAAAGGTGCAATTACCATAAACTCTTCAGAAAACTTTGAGAGAAACGTAGGCTATTACATCATTGCTCATGCTTCTAAGTTTGTTCCACAGAATTCTGTAAGAATTGCAAGCTCTCAATCAGGGAATCTTAATAACGTTGCTTTCAAGAGAGCCGATGGTAAAATTGTTTTGATTGTAGAAAATGATGGAGGTGCACCAGAAACATTCAATATTAAAATTAATGGAAAAATTGCAACTACATCTTTAGATGCAGGAGCAGTAGCTACTTATATTTTCTAATTTTTAAAATAAAAAAATGAAAAGTAATGCAGTGATTATCATGTCTTTCTTGGTATTTAGTGTAGGTTTTGCACAGCAAAAGAAAACACTCAAAGACGTTTCGATATATACTACTGCCAAAAACCAAACTGAAAAGTTTGTACCCAGCAAAGGCAGTTTTCAGAATTTTCCTCAACCGAAGGAAACAGATATTTGTGTTTTTGTAGATCCAGATTTTAAGTACCAAAAAATCACAGGAATTGGTGGAGCCATTACAGATGCTTCTGCAGAAACCTTTTATAAATTGCCCCAAGACAAGCAAAAAGAATTTTTAGAAGCCTATTTTGGCAAAAATGGCTTACAGTATAACTTGATTAGAACCAGCATGAATTCTAGTGATTTCAGCAGCGGAAGTTATACCTATGTAGAAGAAAATGACAAGGCGCTCAAAACCTTCAATATCCAACATGATGAGCAATATAAAATCCCTATGATTAAGGAGGCTCAAAAAATGATTGGCAAAAATTTCAAATTTTATTTCAGTCCGTGGTCTCCACCAGCTTGGATGAAAGATAACAATAATATGTTGAGAGGCGGTAAACTTAAAAAAGAATACTATCAACCTTGGGCAAATTATTACATTAAATTCATCAAAGAATACGAGAAAAGAGGAATTCAAGTTTGGGGACTTTCTGTACAAAACGAACCTATGGCTACTCAGACTTGGGAATCTTGTATCTATACCGCCGAAGAAGAAGCAGAATTTTTAGGAAAATATCTAGGACCTACCCTTTGGAAAAATGGCTACAAAAATAAAGAAGTCATCATTTGGGACCATAATAGAGATTTATTATACCAAAGAGCTACCACTACATTAAGTGATCCTTTGGCGAATAAATACGCTACAGGAATAGGTTTCCACTGGTACGAAACATGGACAAAATCTCAACCGCTTTTCGAAAATGTAGAAGAAACCGCAAAAGCCTTTCCTAATAAGTTTCTCATTTTCACCGAAGGTTGTGTAGAAAAATTTAAATTCGAGGAAATCTACGATTGGAGATTAGGCGAAATTTATGGTAAAAACATGATTAATGATTTTAACAACGGAATTTCTGCTTGGACGGATTGGAACATTCTCTTAGACGAAAAAGGAGGCCCAAATCATGTAGGCAATTTCTGTTTCGCACCGATTATCGCAGACACCAGAACCGGAGAATTACACTACACCGCAGAATATTATTACATAGGACATATTTCTAAATATGTACAAATGAACGCAAGAAGGCTAGGAACCGTTACCAATAGAGATTTTCTGATTTCTACATCATTTATGAATCCTAATGGACAAATGGTAGTAGTAGTAATGAATTCTTCTGACCAAGAAACCCAATATAATCTTTGGATAGAAGGTCAGTCAGTCAGCATAAAATCACCCGCAAATTCTATACAAACTATAGTTATTTGATTCGTTTTTCAGACCAAGGCGCATCCTAGGATGCGCCTTTTTTATTTATTTTGTATTTTTATTGGCTCAAAATATTTTTCAGATGAAGAAAGAAGAAGTTTCTCAGTTCTATGACCAGTTCTCCGAAAGACAAATAAAAATAGGAGTTAATGAAAGATTGATTTTTTTGTTTAAACAACTTAAAAAATTAGGACTTACTAAAAAATCTAAAATTTTAGAACTGGGTTGTGGAGTGGGAGCTTTTACCTATTTACTTTCTAAAAAAGTAGAAAAAGGTTATATAGAAGCAGTAGATTTAAGCGAAAAAAGTATAGAAAACGCACAGAAAAATATCCAAAAAAATAACGTTCAACTTTTTGTAGGAGACGTGGTGCATTATCAGCCCCAAGAATCTGATTTTGATTTCATCACACTGTTAGATGTTATAGAGCATATTCCTGTAGAAGAGCATTTTAATTTGTTTAAAAACATCAGCAATTATATTTCAGAAAAATCTCTTTTACTCATCAATATTCCAAATCCAGAATACATTAAATATCTTCATCAGCATCAGCCAGAATCACTTCAAGTGATAGACCAACCCATCGAATTGCCAACTTTAGCAGAAAACCTAGATAAAAATAATCTAGAAATGGTTTTCTTTCAGAAATATGGAATTTGGGAGCAAGAAGATTATCATCTTTTTGTAGTGAGAAAAAAAAGAGAATTTAAACTTCGTCATCTTGCTGATGAAAGAACATTAACCCAAAAAATCACTAAAAAACTACGTCAGAAATTAGACTTCATAAAATTTTCTTAACAATCAGGATTACTCATCCACAAATTCAATTTTTTTAGAAATTAAACACTATTTTTGGAGTTTCAATTATAGAAATGTCAGATATTATTCAACTTTTACCAGATCATGTTGCCAATCAGATTGCTGCAGGAGAAGTAGTGCAAAGACCTGCTTCTATTGTTAAGGAATTGCTAGAAAACGCCATAGATGCTGGTGCTACTAAAATAGAACTGATTGTAGAAGAAGCGGGCAGAAATCTCATAAAAGTAGCAGATAATGGAAGCGGAATGTCTGAAACCGATGCGAGAATGGCGTTCGAAAGACACGCTACTTCTAAAATTAGAACTACAGAAGATATTTTTCATATCGCTACCAAAGGTTTTCGTGGTGAAGCTTTGGCTTCTATTGCTGCGGTAGCTCAGGTAGAACTCAAAACCAAAAAACAAGACTCAGAAATAGGAACCGTTATCTACATAGAAGGTGGAGAATTACAATTTCAGGAACCTGCACAAACTACGGAAGGTGCTGTGTTTTCCGTGAAAAATCTGTTTTTTAATGTTCCAGCGCGTAGAAAATTTCTGAAATCCAACAATATAGAATTCAGACATATTATAGATGAATTCCAAAGAGTAGCTTTGGCTCACGAAAATTTAGAATTTTCGCTCTATCATAATGATGAGGTCATTTTTAACCTCAGAAAAGGCAGCCAAATGCAGAGAATTGTAGATATTTTCGGCAGAAAATTGCATCCACTTTTGGTTCCTATCAAAGAAGATTTAGGTTGGGTAAAACTCAATGGTTTCGTGGGAAAACCAGAAGCGGCAAAAAAGTCTAGAGGCGAACAGTTTTTCTTTGTCAACGGAAGGTATTTTAGAAGTCCGTACTTAAATAGAGCGGTTCAGGAAGCTTTTGAAGGACTGTTGCAAAGCAATTACAGCCCGAGTTTTTTCTTGTATTTGGAACTTGACCCAGAAAAAATAGATGTCAACATACATCCGCAAAAAACAGAGGTGAAATTCGAAGATGAGAACCTCATTTTTGCATTGATTCGTTCTACAATTAAAAAATCTTTGGGAATTTATAATGTAGCGCCAAGTTTAGATTTTGAGCGAAATGAACAAATGGATTCATTTTTTCCACCAAAAGTAGATGCTGCGAAAAGTTATCACGCTCCAGGAATTCATATCGACAGAAATTTTAATCCGTTTAAAGACCAAATTCCTTCTAAAATTAATGATACAGCGATGGTAAATCTTACCGAAATGTATCAACAAGAATCATCAGCTTTGCCATCTAAAATTAACCTTTTTGATGAAGAAGACGAGGATTTAGAAGAAGATTTACTTAGATTGCCAAATGGATATTGGCTTTTTAACAAAGACCACAGAACTTTGATGCTCGATTTGGGAAGAATTCACCAAATTGTCTTAGCCGAAAACCGTAAAAATGTTTCTAAAAGTAAGAAAAGTCAAAGTTTGCTGTTTTCTTTAGAATATCATTTAAATGAAATCGAAAAAAATAAGTTTCGTTCGATTAAAAAATACTTGCCAGATTTAGGTTTTGACATTGTTTTGGCACAAGATAATGTGCTGAGAATAAATGCAGTGCCTGAAGATGTGAAAGAATCTCAAGTAATCAAATTTTTAGAAAATCTCTTCGAAATTTTAGAATACAAAACCGAAGAGGAATTTTTAGAAAATTATAACAATCAATGGATTAGAACCAATGCAAAATCTAAGTTTGATTTTCTGTATAAAGCTGAAGTGGAACAAATTTTGAAGGATTTCATTAAGTTAGGTTTTCCAGAGTTTACACCAAACGGAAACAGAACCTTTGTAGAAGTACCTACTGAAGAATTAAAAAATAAATTTTAATACACCAAAAACAATATGTTTCAAAATATAACACCCATCACCAAAAATATTATCATCCTGAATGTTATTGTTTTCATATTATCTAATACATTTTTTCCACAGATGTATTATTATCTAGTAGCATATTTTCCTCTTGCTCCAGAGTTTAAATCTTGGCAAATTGTTACGCATATGTTTATGCATGGAGGAATTATGCATATTGCTTTTAACATGTTAACATTGGCAAGTTTTGGTCCGCTTTTGGAAAGGTTTTTAGGTGAGAAGAAATACATTCTGCTTTATTTTCTTTCTGGATTAGGAGCATATGCGTTAAATAGCCTTTGGATTTATTATGAAATGATAGCAGAGGAACAATTTATAAACGTTGCAATGTTAGGAGCTTCAGGTGCAATATTTGGAGTTGTTGCTGCTTTTACTGCTCTTTACCCCAATGCAGAAATGATGATTATGTTTATTCCGTTTCCAATAAAAGCAAAAATTCTATTGCCTATTGTGATTGTAGGTTCTATTTATTTAGGAATTAATAATGTTGGAGGAGTTGCACATTTTGCACATATTGGTGGCGCTTTAGTAGGCTATATTTTGATAAAAATTTGGGGTAGAAACAGATATAGAATTAATTAATCAGTGGGAATTTTCAGAAGTATTTTTACCGTTGCTCATGTAGTAATTGTATTGCTTTTAGGAGCAACCATGCTTAATGCTTATATCCCACCAAAAGTATTTCCTTTACTCAATTTATTATCGTTGGCATTTCCTTTTTTAATGATTGCCAATCTGTTACTCTGCGTTTTCTGGATTTTTTCTTGGCGTAAAAGAGCCTTTGTTTTTTTGCTGATTTCCACATTATTTTTAACTCCAGTAAGAAGATGGATTAATTATTCTGAGCCAAAGAGTGAGGAAAATTCTATTAAAGTAATCAGTTATAATGCGAGAATTGTAGGCTGGGAAACAATAAATCCAACTTCTGATTTCATTGATGAACAAAATGCAGATGTAATTTTGATGCAAGAATGTGGTGACCGAAAAATTGTAAAACCAAAATCCTCTAAATATGCCATTATTGATGATTATAAAATCATGACCATCTATACAAAACATCCTATTATAGAACATGGTCTGATTTTAGAAAATAGAATGGCGGAAAATATAGATAACACCGAGAAAAAAGCGAAAACCATTGTTGGGAAAATGTTACCCATATTTAAAAAACATCAAGAACAGGTAGAGAAAATTGCAGCTTTTATTAAGAAATCTCCTTATCCTGTTATTTTAGCGGGTGATTTCAATGCAGTTCCTAATTCTTATGAATATTATAAACTTTCAGAAGGTTTACAAGATGCGTTTTTAGAATCTGGAAAAGGCAGTGGAACCAGTTTCCATGATTATATTTTCCCTTTGAGAATTGATTATATTTTTGCATCAAAAGAATTTGAATCCAATTCCTTTAAAGTAAAAAGAAATTTGGGATTAACTTCTGACCATTATCCCGTTTTTGCAGAATTTAGTTTTAAAAATTAAAAATGAAGAAATTAGCCTTTTTATTAACCAGTTTTATGTTACTTTCTTGTTGGAAAAACAATAAAGAAGAAGAGCAATTTTATGCTGAAGACAATGCTCCTATTGATACCACTTTGGTAGATTCTGTAGTGGGACAAACTTCTTTTTCGGCGGTGAATTCTGCTATTGAAGATGCTAAAAAAGCGCCTGTTTTAAAACAAGACACCACTAAAACTCCCGAACAGAAATTGGCAGAAGAAAAGAAAAAAATAGAACAAAAAAAGAAATCAGAACTAGAGAAAAAATTGGCTGAACAAAACGCTTTAAAAAATGCAGAAAAAGAAAAAGCTCAGCAAGAAAAGAAAGTAAATGAATTAGTTACTCCTGATAAAGAATATTAATTCTCTAAAATTTTTAGTTCTTTTAAAAAAACAAAAAGTCTCAATTTCATGAGACTTTTTTTGATGTGATGTGAAAATTAACCCTAAAATTTATTTTAGATATATGATTTTATTGAAGGTGTTATCGCCTTTTTCTACACTGATTACATACGCATCAGCATTTTCTGGGTTTAAGTCAAATTGTACAACCAATTCGCCATTATTTGGAGTTAAAGTCTGGTTATAATAAACCGTATTCGTGAAATCTTCAACAGAAACTGTTACTCCATCAGTTAGTTTAGGCATCACTAATTTTACATGATTGCCTTCAATAGTGTATTCAGGTTTGAAAATTTCAGAAACTGGTGTCTTCTCAATTGAAGCATTAGTTTCGTCAATAGTAATTTTATATTTTTCGATTTTAGAATCAGATTCCGCGACTAAATAATAAGTTCCAGCAGGAAAGTTTTTCAAGTCATACGTTCTAGAAACCTCATCGTGTTTTCTTACTTTTTCAGCAAAAAGTTCTCCTTGCTTGTCATTATAAACATATAGTGCTACATTCTTAGCATTCGTCATCTGAAAACTTAGTTTTTTAGCATTGATGTTGTCAATAGAGATAGAGAAATCTTTGTCATTGGCCATTACATTTGCCGAAATAAATAGAAATCCTATAAGGAAGCTGAATTTTAATAAATTTTTCATAATTATAATTGTTAGTGTGTTAGTCAATTAAGTACACTGCAAATCTAGACTTGAAATTTGGGTTATTTTACAAGATAATTTTCTTATATGTGTTCTATTTTAACATTAATACAAAATTAACATTAACTTAAAGATAAAATAGTATATTTGTATATCGAAATAGAACAAAATGAAGCAGACAAGTCCTACATATGAAGCAGTTAACCCCAATATTGGTAGTAGTTTTTCTTGTTTCAAATTCCTTCAAAATGAAAATTTAAAATCTAATTTTTGGCACTACCACCCAGAAATAGAATTGGTTTTTGTAGGTGGAGGTTCAGGAAAAAGACAAATTGGTAGCACCATTTCTTATTTTACTAAGGGAGATTTGGTTTTAATAGGCAGTAATTTGCCGCATTGTGGTTTAACCAATGAAAATACCAGAAATGAGTACGAAATTGTAGTTCAGTTTTTGCCAGATTTTTTAGGATCTCACATCTGGAAAACTCCTGAAATGAAGAAGATTGCTAATTTATTAGATGCTTCAAAAGGTGGAATTGTGTTTGGTGAATCGGTTAAAAAATCTTTAGAAAGTAAAATTTTAGAAATGTATGAAGCGACTTCATTGGATAAGTTGATTAAATTTTTAGAAATTTTAAATGTTCTTGCCAATACCGAAGATTTCAAAATTCTAAATGCTGGAAATTTCTATATTCAAACTCAAGTGGAAGATAATGAGAGGATTAACCTCATTTTCAATCACGTGAAAAATAAATTCAAAGAGCAGATTACTTTAGAAGAAGTGGCCAATCTCGCCAATATGACGGAGCCTTCTTTTTGCAGATATTTTAAAAAAATTACCAATAAAACGTTTACACAATTCGTGAATGAATATCGTATCATTCATTCTATGAAGTTGTTGGCGGAGAAACCATTAAGTATTAACGAGATATGTTACGAAAGCGGATTTAATAATTTCAGTTATTTCAATAAAACTTTTAAAGAATATACGCAGAAAAGTCCTTCTCAATATCGAAAAGAGTTTAAAAATATTATTGAATAAAACGTTTAGAAGCAATAAAAAACTCCCGAAAATCAATTTTCGGGAGTTTGTATTTTTATGAAATTAAATTTGAAATTATTTAAAATTTACATCAGCATTCTTTGAGCCTTTTTCACGCCTTCTACTAAAGCATCTACCTCTTCTAAAGTGTTATACACCGCAAAACTCGCTCTCACCGTTCCAGCAATTTTGAAAAACTCCATAATTGGTTGTGTACAGTGATGTCCCGTTCTTACAGCAATTCCCAGTTTATCCAGAATCATTCCTACATCCGAAGCAATTCCTATTCCTTCTAAATTAAAAGAAACTACACTGGTTCTATTCGCTTTTTCGCCGTAAATTTTGAGACCATCTATTTCTAGAAGTCTTTTTTGAGCATAATTTAGCAGTTCATTTTCATGATTTCTGATATTTTCTACGCCTACTTTTTTCATAAAATCTATGGCTGCTCCTATTGCAATATTTCCGCCAACATTTGGTGTTCCCGCCTCGAATTTAAAGGGAAGTGCTGCATAAGTGGTTTTCTCAAAACTACAAGTAGCAATCATCTCACCACCACCATGAAAAGGCGCTAATTTTTCTAAAATTTCTTCCTTTCCGTAGAGAATACCAACTCCCATTGGTGCGTACATTTTGTGACCAGAAAATGCAAAAAAGTCGCAGTCTAATTTCTGAACATCAATCTCGAAATGTGGTACAGATTGTGCTCCGTCAATCATGATTAAAGCAGAAGAATTTTTTCTCACTTTTGAGATAATCTCTTCAATAGGATTGATGATTCCTAAAGCATTAGAAACATGATTTACAGATACAATTTTGGTTTTTTCTGAAAGGTTTTTGTCTAAAAAATCGAGTTGAAGAATTCCGTTTTCGTCCATCGGAATTACTTTCAATTTTGCTCCCGTTCTTTTGCAAAGCATTTGCCAAGGAACAATATTGGAGTGATGTTCTAAATAACCAATGATGATTTCGTCATCTTTTTTTAAGAAATTAGAATTTCCCAAAGCGTAGGCAACCAAGTTGATGCTTTCTGTGGTTCCTCTGGTGAAAATCACCTCATAATCATGCTTTGCATTGATGAAATGTTGTACTTTTTTTCTGGAATTTTCCATTTCTTCTGTCGCCAATTGAGACAAAGTGTGAATTCCTCTGTGTACATTAGCATTGATTTCTTCATAATATTTTTTCCAAGTTTCAAGTACAGAAATTGGCTTTTGAGAAGAAGCTGCATTGTCTAAATAAACCAATGGTTTACCATTAACTTGCTGCTGAAGAATAGGAAACTGATTGCGTATGTTTTGTATATCGAACATTTTCTTTAGATTAAAAATAAAACCACTCTAAAACTTGTTTAGAATGGTTCAAAATTACGGAATTAATTATTAAAATTTCTAATAATTTCTTCTATTGCTTTAATTGGCAAACGTTTTCACAGCATTTTCAGCTAAAAACGCAGCTTGTACAGAACGGCCTTTATCGTCTTTGGCTTCATTGTTAAACTTGCCAGTTCTCACCACTACCATATTTTTTTCAGGAATTACGATGATTAATTGGCTGGTAAATCCCCAGAAATGATAATATTTATAAGGAGCGTCATTATTAACCCAAATTCCCAAACCATAGATTCCATTAGAGTGTTGAGTTGGAGTAATCATTTTTTGAATGTAGCTAGAATCAATCAGTTGTTTTCCGTTCCAATTTCCTTTTTGGAGCATCAATTGTCCTAATTTTGCATAATCACGAGGAATAGCATTGATACAGCAGAACGTTTTTTCCATTTTATTGTCTTCATCCACATTCCAATAAGCGTCTGATTCCATTCCTAGAGGCTTCCAAAGTTTTTGAGAAGCATATGCAGAAAGCGGAACATTTACCGCCTTTCTAATCGCAAATCCCAATAATTGCGTAGCACCAGATTGATATTCGAATCGGCTTCCTGGTTTTGCTTCAAATTGAGGAGATTTTAAGAGTGCTTCTGCCATGTTTTTACCGTAATAAATTCTAGGATTCTGTAAAAATGGGTTTCTGTAATCTTCATCCCAATAATAGCCAGCTTCCATTGCGGCTAAATCTCTTAAGGTTAACTCGTTACCGTGTTCTACTTCGTTAAAATTAGGATAGAAATCTGCAAATTTTTGATTTTCTGATTGTATTTTGTGGTCTTCTATTGCCAATCCCATCAATAAAACGGTTATGGCTTTTGCCATAGAAAAAGAATTGGTTTGCGTGGTAGGTTTGTACTCTCCGAAATATTCTTCATGGACTAATTTGCCATCTTTTATCACCAAAAATGAAGCCGAATTGGTAGATTTTAAATTCTCAACGATGTTTTTCGGTAAAGAAGTTTTATTGTATAACGAATCTTTTTGCCAAGGTTGTGCAACTCCTTTTTCTATATTTCTAGACGGAAAATCTACACCATCATCTATGGTAGCACTAGTCTCCCCTTTAAGATAGGTAAGCGCAATGGCATTAAAAAGATGTTGATAATTAAAAGCATAAGCCAGCGCTATCACTGCTGCTATAAAAAGTAGAATTCCAAAAAAGAGGTTCTAAGCGTTTTCATAAATCATTTTTTTCAAATTTAAAAAATATTTCAAAGCAAAATTATTTTCACCATAAATATGATAAAACTCAGTGATATAAATCATTTTGGGCGTTATACTGAAAATAATATCTTAGCCACCATAACAAACAAAAAAAATAACAATGAGAAAATTACTATTTTTAGCTGGGTTATTATTTACCGTAAGCTTAAGTGCACAAAACTGGCAAGTTAGATTAAGAGGTGTAAGTGTACAACCTTATGAAAAATCTACAGTAGGAGGAGAAGACAGCGATGTAAACATTTCAAACGCATTTATTCCAGAATTAGACTTTACTTATTTCTTTAACAAAAATTTTGCTGCAGAACTAATTTTAGGAACCTCTAAACATGATGTTAAAGTTGGAAATGATGAAGTTTCTCTAGGAAGTGTAAGATTATTACCTCCAACAGTAACTTTGCAATATCACTTTTATCCAACTAAAAGTTTAAAACCTTATGTAGGAGCTGGTCTTAATTATACTATTTTCTATGATGTAGAAAACGGTGATACACTAGGAATGGATTACAAAAACAATGTGGGATTTGCATTACAAGGTGGTGTAGATTATTTTGTGAATGACAAATTTTTCCTTAACGTAGACATTAAAAAACTTTATCTTAAAACAGATGTAGATGTAGACTTAGGTTTACCTGCAACTGTTCCTGCTGAAGTTAAAATCAATCCACTTTTAATTGGTTTTGGTGTAGGAATGAAATTCTAATATTTCGCTATAAACTAAATTATGAAAAATCCCGAAGAATTTTCTTCGGGATTTTGTTTTAATATTTCTTGAAAGAATTAAATCTTAGAAAGTAATGTTCTAAAATTTACTTTTTCATCAATAATCCTTCTTAAATCTTCTACTTTTACACGTTCTTGTTTCATGGTGTCTCTTTCTCTTAAAGTTACCGTTCCATCTGCTAAAGAATCATGGTCAACAGTAATACAGAAAGGAGTTCCGATAGCATCTTGTCTTCTGTAACGTTTACCAATGCTGTCTTTTTCCTCAGAAATCACATTGAAATCATATTTCAAATCATTGAATATTTTTTCTGCAAATTCTGGCAATCCATCTTTTTTCACCAAAGGCAAAATCGCTGCTTTTACAGGTGCTAAAGCTGGCGGAAGTGATAAAACCGTTCTCTCTGAACCGTCCTCTAAAACTTCGTCTTTCAGACAATTAGAGAATAATGCCAAGAACATTCTGTCAAGACCAATAGAAGTTTCTACTACATAAGGAACGTAGTTTTCATTTCTTTCTGGATCGAAATATTGTAATTTTCTGCCAGAGAATTTTTCATGTGCAGATAAATCGAAATCAGTTCTAGAGTGAATTCCTTCTAATTCTTTAAAACCAAATGGGAATTTAAATTCAATGTCAGCAGCAGCATTCGCGTAGTGCGCCAGTTTTTCGTGATCATGGAATTTATAATTTTCTTGTCCTAGACCAAGTGCTAAATGCCAATTCAGACGTTTTTGTTTCCATTCTTCGTAGAATTTCAATTCTGTTCCTGGTGGAACGAAAAATTGCATTTCCATTTGTTCAAACTCTCTCATTCTGAAGATAAATTGTCTAGCAACAATCTCATTTCTAAATGCTTTACCAATTTGTGCAATCCCGAAAGGCAATTTATGACGAGAAGTTTTTTGTACGTTTAAGAAATTTACAAAAATTCCTTGCGCAGTTTCTGGTCTCAAATATAAATCCATCGCATTTTCCGCAGAAGCTCCTAATTTTGTTCCGAACATTAGGTTAAACTGTCTTACATCCGTCCAGTTTTTAGAACCCGTGTCAGGATCAGCAATTTCTAATTCTTCAATGAGTGCTTTTACATCTGCCAAATCATTGTTTTCCAGAGATTTTGCCATTCTAGAAAGAATGGTTTTTTGTTTTTCTCTGTATTCTATAACTCTAGGATTGGTAGCTTCAAACTGTGCTTTATCAAAAGCATCACCAAATCTTTTTGCCGCTTTTTCAATTTCTTTTTGCGCTTTATCTTCTAGTTTTGCGCAGTAATCTTCAATCAAAACATCTGCACGAAAACGCTTTTTAGAATCTTTATTGTCAATCAATGGGTCGTTAAAAGCATCCACGTGTCCAGAAGCCTTCCAAGTAGTTGGGTGCATCAGGATTGCAGAATCCAATCCTACAATATTCTCGTTCAGTTGCACCATTGCTTTCCACCAATATTGCTTGATGTTATTTTTCAGTTCTGCACCATTTTGTCCATAATCGTAAACCGCCGAAAGTCCGTCATAAATTTCAGAGCTCGGGAAAATAAAACCATATTCTTTTGCGTGAGAAACTACCTTCTTGAAAACGTCTTCTTGTTTTGCCATAACTTTTGAATTGAATTGCAAAAATAGGGAATTTATAGCAATTTTCTACATTTTTAAGGAGCAAGACGTTTCGTAAATTTATAGAAACTCAGTCCTGCTTTCCGTTGCAATTCCTCGTTCCATTACTTAACCCAATGCTTACTGCGGGATTTCCACTGCAATCAGGGCTATAGACACTTTTCAATTATTCTTTCACTGAAAAATCTGCATTAAAAATTAATATCCACTTTGTCATTGACTTCATCGAATCTTCGATTTCCGCAGGAATCTCTACAAATAATTACAGATTATTTTGAGTTTAGATTCCTACGGAATGAAAAAAAACGTTAAAAATCTTCGCGTACTTAGCGAAACACTTAGCAACTTTGCGTGAAAAAAAACTTTAAAACATTTCTTCCACTAAAATCAGCATAATCTGCAAAATCAGCGAGAACTTTCTTCATCATAAACTTTCAAAAAACCTTTGCGCACTTTGCGAAACACTTAGCGACTTAGCGTGAAAACAAAATACAAACACAACTCTTAAAATCAGCTTTCCATACAAAAGAAAAAAAACACTAAATTTGTAAAACCTTTTTTCAAAATGTACAAATCACTTCTTCGTCCGATTTTTTTCAAATTTGATCCTGAAAAAGTTCATCATTTCACTTTTTTTATCCTTAAACATTTCGGTTTTTTAACCAAATTGTTTTTCCCAAAGCCCATTGAAGATAAACGTCTCGAACGTGAATTATTCGGCTTGAAATTCAAAAATCCAGTAGGTTTAGCTGCGGGTTTTGACAAAAATGCAGTGCTGTTTAATGAATTAGCAGATTTAGGATTCGGATTTGTAGAAATAGGAACCGTTACACCAAAACCACAATCTGGCAATCCGAAAAAACGTCTTTTCAGATTGATAGAAGACGGCGGGATTATCAACAGAATGGGTTTTAACAATGAAGGTTTAGAAAAAATTGTAGAAAATCTTAAAAAATCTCCTCACAAAGTAATCATCGGCGGAAATATTGGCAAAAACACAAACACTTTACCCGAAAATTATACCGCAGATTATGTAGAATGTTTCCGAGGTTTGCACAATTTTGTAGATTATTTTGTACTGAATGTGAGTTGCCCAAATGTTTCTAGTCACGCCAAGTTAGAAGACGCAGATTATTTAAAGGAACTAATTACTGAAGTTCAGAAAATTAATAATACCAAAGAAAGGTCAAAACCAATTTTACTAAAAATCGCCCCAGATTTAAACAAAATTCAACTCGATGAAATCGTAGAATTGGTTGCCGAAACCAAAATTGATGGAATTATCGCCACCAATACTTCTGTTTCAAGAGAAAACCTTACAATTTCTAAAGAAACTTTAGAAAAAATTGGAAATGGCGGACTTTCAGGGAAACCTATTCGCAAAAAAAGTACAGAAGTCATCAGATATTTGGCTGAAAAGTCTAACAATTCTTTCCCAATCATTGGTGTAGGCGGAATTCACAGTGCAGAAGATGCTATCGAAAAATTAGAAGCAGGTGCAAGTTTGGTGCAGATTTACACAGGATTTATTTACGAAGGGCCAGGATTGATGAATGAAATAAATAAAAGGATTTTAGAAAAATATTGATAAAGAAGTTAACTTGTGAAACATCATATCAACTGCGCAATACTGTAAATCAATAAACCAACCAAACCACCTACCAAAGTCCCATTAATTCTAATAAATTGTAAGTCTTTCCCTACTTCTAATTCTAGTTTTTCGGAGAGTTCTTTTCCTTGCCAGTTTCCTACGGTATCAGCAATTAAATCCCCAAATTTATTGGTGTTTCGCAAGATGTATTTATAAGCAGTAACTCTTACCCAATGGTCAATTTTATGCTGTAGTTTTTCGTCTGTTCTTAGGTTTTCAGAAAATTCTGCAATGTTTTTGTGAAGGTAATTTTTGAGCGAAGAATGTTCTTGTATCAATTCTTCCGTTAATGTTTTTTTCAAAGAAACCCAAATATCATGGGAATATTGATGAATTTTTTCTGGTTGCAGAAAATCATCTTTTATCGCATTGAGTTCTTGTTCGTATTGAGGATTGATTTTGATTTCAGAAGAAAAATCAAATAATTTTTGGGTGATTTCTTTTCTCAAAGCGTGGTTTGGGTCTTGCTCTACTTCTTCAAAATATTTAGAAAGTCCAGAAGTGATTTTCTCTGCGATTTTATCATCTACAAAACTCGGAATAAGAGAAAAACTCTCTTTTTTCACACGTTCTCTCACCATTTCGTGGTGTTCCAGAATATAGTTTTTGATTTGCGCTGAAAGGCTGGTAATGAGTTTTTGATGGTCATTTTTTTCGAGAAGATATTCCATTCCATTTCCTAAAATTTGGTTGATTTTAAAATCTCCCGTCATTTCTTTCGCTTTTTTGCTGATGAAATTTACCACAGCGTCATCTTCTAATTTATGGAGAATATCTAGCACAATTTCTGATAAATTTTTCACCAAAATATTCGAATTTTTCTCCTTTTGAAGCCATTCTCCAATGAAATGAGAAACCTTCAAATTCTGTATGTAAGGTCTTATATTTTGCGGCGAAAGAAAATTAGTAACCACGAAATTCCCCAGATTATCACCGATTCTCTCTTTGGATTGTTCAATTAAATTGGTGTGCGGAATTTTTAATCCAAGTGGATGATGAAAAAGTGCTGTCACGGCAAACCAATCTGCCAAAGCTCCCACCATCGCTGCTTCAGAAAAGGCTTTCACATAACCTACCCAATGTCCGAAATTTTGATATTTCTGAAGATAAGTCATCGTCAAAAAAATACAAGTCATCAAAACGAAAAGTCCTGTTGCGAGCATTTTATGATTTCTGAGTTGGCGTTTTTTTAGTTCTTCATTCATCTCAATAATGATTATCGAAATTTTTTATAAAGATACGAATCCTAAAAATTGTTTTCTTTCTATTTTTACCAAACTTTATTATAAAATTAAAATAACAACAAACCAAGAGTTTAATTTAATGAACTTAATTTCTTAATTAAAATTTAATGGTAAAATTTTTTGAATGTCCGTTTAGTGTCATAAAGTACTAAATTTTATGGTTTAGAAAAATTTGACAAAAGTAACTGATTGATTTTCAATAATATTTAATTTTAATAAATCTTCAAAATTGTTTCAAAATTGCAATTATGCTTTAAAACGGACATTCAATAAAATTTTAACGTTAAGAATACGTTAAGGTATTAAGGAAATTAAGTTTTCCGAAAATCAAAGATTTTCTTATGAATAAAATTTTAAAAATATTATTTTGCTTGTTATTTCTGCAAAGTTGTTCACAAATACAAAAACCAAAGTCAATGGAAAATCAAACCGTTAAAAACCCATATTATTCTAGAACTGATAAAACGAAACTGAATGTTTCTAATGAAGAATGGAAAAAAATTCTTCCTACAGATTTATATTATGTAGCGAGAGAAGCAGATACAGAGCGTCCTTTTACAGGCAAGTACAATGATTTCGATGAAATAGGAGAATATTATTGTGCAGTTTGCGGAAATCATTTATTCAGAAGTTCTTCTAAGTTTGCGTCAACTTGCGGCTGGCCAAGTTTCTTCGAAGCAGATAAAGAAGGCGTTTCTTACAAGAGAGATTCTTCTCACGGAATGGAAAGAATAGAAGTGTTGTGCAAGCGTTGTGATTCGCATCTTGGTCATGTTTTTAATGACGGTCCAGAACCTACAGGAATGCGTTATTGTATGAATTCTGTGAGTTTAGATTTTCAGAGAGATTCTGAGAAAAAATAGACTTTCTATAATTCCAGTTTCTTTATATTATGTTAAATAGAGTTAAATAAAAGTTAATTTATTTTAATTTAATTTGTTGGTTTATAGTGTTTTGTATTTTTGCCCGACTAAAAATACCAAAACCAAAATCGATGAAGAAATTACTATTATTACTCACGGCAATTTTGATGATTGCCACGTCATTTTATAAAAAAACAAACTTAGAAGTTAGTTCTAATAAACTGGTGCCGACCAAAGCTGAAAAGAATTCTGTTGCTTTAACAGAATTCAGCGAAGCTGAAACTTTATACCATGCTATAGAATTCAATAAATCCAATAAACTAGAATTAGATGTTTTTGAAAAAGCAATTTTAGGTTTCAATAATTTAAAAAAAGCTGGGAAAATAGATGAATACAGTCATCTTTTAACCATTTGTGATTTTTCACTTTCGTCTACTCAAAAAAGACTTTGGGTAATCGATTTAAATGATAAAAAAATATTGTTTAATTCTCTGGTAGCTCACGGAAAAAACACGGGTGAAGAATTTGCCAGAAAATTTTCAAATACAGAAAGTTCATTGCAAAGCAGCCTTGGTTTTTACGTTACAGAATCTACTTATAACGGAAGTAATGGTTTTTCACTAAAGCTTCACGGAATGGATAAAGGTTTTAATGACCGAGCTTTACAGCGTGCTATAGTGATGCATGGAGCAGATTACGTGAGCGAAGATTTTATAAAATCTCAGCGCAGAATTGGTAGAAGTTGGGGTTGTCCAGCTGTTCCGACAGCGTTAGCAAAACCAATTATCAATACGATTAAAGATAAAAACGTAATATTTATTTATTATCCAGACGAAAATTATCTTTCATCTTCAGTGTGGCTAAATGCTTAAAAATTGATATAAAAGAAAAGGATTTCAAAATTTTGAAATCCTTTTTTATTTGTTTAAAAATTTACATCAAATCCTACATAAAAATTGGCAGGCATGATAGGAGCATAAACCATTCCTCCATCAAAATAATTCCCGAAAGGATTTTGTGCATCTACAATCGGATTTTTTTGTCGAGTTCCAGTCAGGTTTTCGCCACCGAAATACGCTCTGATGTTTTTATTGAAGTTGTGAGCAATCTGTGCATTCCAAGTCATATAAGAATCAGAAAATTCTGGCAACTGTAAATGAGTTGGATTAGAAGCAGTATTCGGGATTCTTTGTCTTCCCACGTATTGAACGGTAGTGTCAAAGGTCCAAAAAGAATCTTTTCCTTCTTTTTTAGTGCTATAAGCTGCATTAAAAAACCCTCTGTTTTTCGCCATGAAAGGAATTTCTTTTCTTCCGCTAGCGAAATCTGCTTGTACATCATAGTACTTGTACGCTACTCTGAAATCTAGATTTTTTGCCACGCTAAAATCTAATTGCGTTTGCAATGAATTGGCAAATGATTTTCCATCTAAATTATAGAAAACGATTTTCTGTGGATTTTCTAAATCTACTAAAACTTGATTTTGGAAATCTGTTCTGAAGAAATCTGTAATCCAACTTGCTTTTTTGCCGAAAAGTTTGAAATCTTGTTGCAAACTTGCTCCATAATTCCAAGCGATTTCTGGTTTTAGACCGTATGTTTTCCCTCCGTTTTGTAAAATTTCTACACTTCTGTTTGATGCAAAAAACTGTTGGTTTTCTGCAAAAATATTTGCCGTTCTAAAGCCTTTTCCAGCAGAAAGTCTCAAAATGGTTTTTGGCGAAAAGTCATATTTGAAATTAATTCTCGGCGTGAATTGTGTTCCTGCTAAATTGTGAAAATCTACACGCGAACCGGCAACTAAAGTGTATTTAAGTCCCGTTAAAGTATATTCAAAAAACAATCCAGGAACGGTTTCTGTTCTTTGGAAATTTTGAGCTAAATAATCTTCATTATAGTCATCATATAAAAAACTTGCTCCTGTTTTATATTTATGATTGGTATTTCCAAAAATAGATTCGAAAATCAAGTTAGAATAGTAGGTTTTCTGTTCGCCGAAATAATTTCTAAGACCAAAAAAGCTATTTTGTTTATGATAGGTAAATTGGTTCATCAAACCGATGCTTTGGTAAGGTTTTCCTTTGAAAATGTAACCTGTTTTGTTCCAAACCTGAAAACGGTTGATGTCAATATTCACTCCATATTTGTTCTGTGAAATTTGCGGAAGTTTGTCATCAAAACCAACTTGTCCTGCAATTCTTTTGTCTACTAAATATTGAATTCCGAAATGTGAACCAAAACCAGAATTTTCTAAATCATTGTAATCCAATAAATAAGCTGCATTAATTTGGTTTCCTTTTGGTCTGTCAAGGAAGGTGTCATGGTTATCATCCATTTCGCCCACGGTTGCGTTTCCGTGCAATAAAATAGATTGTCCCCATTTTTCATTCAATTTAGAAGTAGAAACAATGTTCGCTTCGTATCTTCCGTTAAAATCTGCAAAAAGATTTACAGAGTTTTCTGGTTCTTTATTGAATTTTAAAAATTCTGTATTGATTTGTCCTGTAATGCTTTCGTAGCCATTGACTACGGTGCTTCCTCCTTTTGTTAATTGAATCCCTGAAATCCAACGACCGGGAATGAAGTTTAAACCATAGGCAGAAGCCAATCCTCTGATTTCTGGTAAAAGTTCTTTAGTAAGCGCAGTATATTTTTGATCTAAACCAAGCATTTTTAGTTGTTTAGTTCCAGTAACAGCGTTCGAAAAAGAAACGTCTACTGTTGCATTGGTTTCGAAGCTTTCAGAAAGATTACAACACGCTGCTTTCAATAATTCTTTTGAATTAATATTGAAAACCAACCCCGCTTCTTTTTTATTGAGAGCAGTTGCTTCTTGATATTTGGTTAGTTTTACTCCCTCTATCATTTTTTCGTTTTTGCTTGTTTCAGCATTATGTTCAGAATGATCTTCCGTAGATGCTGTGTGTTCAGAATTTTTAGAAGTAACTGCTTCTTCCATATTGGCTGTTCTATCATAATGACAACATCCAGGCAAAGCATTGTAGGTGCTCTCGTCTGTTTTATATTTTTCATTGTCGTGGCCTACTGTTGCAATGTCCTTTAGAATTTGGTCTAAAGAAGTTTTGCTTTGGTCAAATTCTAACTTTAGAAGAAGTGTTTCTGCGTTCCATTCTGCTTGAGTTGCGCCAGATTTTTTGGCAGTTTCTTCTATTCTTTCTTTACACATTTCACAAGCGCCATTCACTTTTGCTAGTGTTGTAATGACTTGTGGAGTGTTTTTCTCTTCGTTTTTGTTAAAAGTAACCGTTCTGTCGTAATGACAACAAGCGGGTAGATTGTCATAAACGTCCTGGGAGGTTTTATATTTTTCGTTGTCGTGGCCTACATCTGCAATGTTTTTCAGAAGTTTATCCAAAGAAGTTTTAGAAATATCAAATTCCACTTCTAAAGTTTGGGTTTCTGCGGTCCAAGTTGCGGTTTTGGCACCAGATTTTAGCGCTGTTTTTTCTATTCTGTCTTTACACATTCCACATTCGCCTTTTACTAAAGCTTTTTCTTTGGTGATTTGTGAAAAGGTAATTTGAAATACGAATAAAAGGAGTAAAGTCAGAAGACTTTTCTGTATGTTTTTCATTTTTAATAAGTTAAATAAATTTTGTTGAAATAATTTTTCAGGATAAGCCACAATTATGGCTGTACAAATTTTATTTAACCTATTTTGGGCGGTTGCCAAATCGCAATAGAAAGTTGAGATAAATAAGGCGCTAAGTAGAAATTTTCTACTTTATTAGAAATGGCGTGAGAAGAAATTTCGCCCAGAGATTTGTCCGTTTCTTCGCCTAAGAAAACCACACTTAATGAGCAAGAAGTACATTTTGCACAATTGCTATTACAAGATTGTGATTTTTTGGAAGTATCGTGACAAGGGCTAGATTTTTTAGACGAACTACAGCAATCTTTGTCTGATTTTTCTGTAGTACAACAAGCTGTTTCTGTATTTTGGGCAAAAAGCATCTGATTCGGAACGATGAACATTCCCAATGCGAAAATCATTACAATTATTTTTAAATGCTTTGCCATTTATGGAGCAAAATTATAAAAAAAAACTTTGCCAAAATACATTTGTTGAGTTTTTGACAAAGTTTAACGTTTTATAATTAATTCTTTTCGAGAGGATTATTGTTGGCTTTTGCTTCTTCTTTCAGCCTTTCTTCCATTCTTTTTCGTCTATCAGCTTCGTTAGAATTATCTCTACTTTGTGGAGGAGCAGGAGCTCCAAAACCTCCGCCACCTTGATTTTGAAAGAATGACATCGGGTCTTTATTGAATTTTTCTTGCTGTTTTAAGAATTCGCTGCTTTTCACTTTAATATTATTGCCAAATCTGCTTTCGAAATTAGGAAGTTCAGCAATTTTTTTGGTTTCTTTCAAGTCAAAAGAATAATCTCCTTTTTCGTCTTCTACTTTTACAATTAATCCTGGCAATCCAGAAAATTTATAAGGACCATCTATAAAAGGAAGATCTTGAGTAAACCAAGCAAACCATTTTCTACCTGCAAAAGTAGTTTCTGCTTTTTGAGTTTCGTATTCCCCGATTTTTACAGTTTCTGGTAAAATTTTCCAGTTAAAAGTTCTGTCTTCATCATACCAATATTGGTCTCTTGCGATTCTGTCTTTATAAGAAATGGTTTTGGTAGCGTGATTTTTTTCTATGGAATAAGTGATTGCGGTTCTGAATTGCTCCATAGAATTTCTGTCAAAATTGAAATTTCTGGTTTCCATCGCTTGACGAATGGTAGAATCTCTTTTCATTCTTTTTTCGCCGTAGAAAATAGATTTTTCTGTAGAGATGTCTAAGTAAGCATTTTCTATTTTAGGAGCTGCAGTAGAATCTGTTTTCATAGAAACTTGATACACAAAACGTGTATTTTGTGAAAAACTGAATGCTGAAATGAGTCCTAAAAATAATATTCCTATTTTTTTCATGTATAAATTTTCTTTTTGATGATTAAATTTCCCCAAAGTTAAAATTTATCTATGAAATACATAGACAAATATTTCGCCACAAATTTGATATTGATTTGAAATGTAGTATTTTTGCAATCTAAAATCATTCTAAATAAAAATAATGATTAAAGTATCAGATTTAGCAAAAGAAAAAGCATCTCAATTGATGAAAGAAGAAGGCTTCAACCCAGAAACCGACTATATTAGAGTTGGCGTAAAAAGTGGAGGTTGTTCTGGATTAGAGTATGTTTTGAAATTCGACAATGAAAAAACAGAAGCTGACCAAGTTTTTGAAGACAATGGGGTAAAGATAGTGGTAGATAAAAAATCATTCTTATACCTTGTTGGGACCACTTTAGAATATTCTGGTGGTCTGAATGGAAAGGGTTTCGTTTTTAATAATCCAAATGCTGCAAGAACTTGTGGCTGTGGAGAAAGTTTTAGTTTATAAGTATGGCAAAATATACAGAAGATGATTTGAGGGAAGACCTCAAAACCAAAGAATACGAAGCTGGTTTTTATACAGATATTGAATATGAAGATTTTCCCGTTGGTTTGAACGAGGAAATTGTTCGTATGATTTCTGCTAAAAAAGAAGAACCAGAATGGATGACCAATTGGCGTCTAGAATCTTTCAGAATTTGGCAAAAAATGGAAGAGCCAGATTGGGCAAATATTCAATATGAAAAACCAGATTTTCAGGCTATTAAATATTACGCTGCTCCGAAAGTAAAACCAGAATTGGCAAGCTTAGATGAGGTAGATCCAGAATTATTGAAAACTTTCGAAAAGTTAGGAATCAATATCGAAGAACAAAAGCGTTTAGCTGGAGTTGCAGTAGATATTGTAATGGATTCTGTTTCTGTGAAAACCACTTTCCAAGCGACTTTGAAAGAAAAAGGAATTATCTTCTGCTCTATTTCTGAAGCGATTAAGGAATATCCTGAGTTGGTTCAAAAATATATCGGAAAAGTTGTTCCAAGAGGTGACAATTTTTATGCAGCTTTAAACTCTGCGGTATTTTCAGACGGAAGTTTTTGCTACATTCCAAAAGGTGTAAAATGTCCGATGGAACTTTCTACTTATTTCAGAATTAATCAGGCAGGAACTGGTCAGTTCGAGAGAACTTTGGTGATTGCTGATGAAGGAAGTTACGTGTCTTATTTGGAAGGTTGTACTGCTCCTGCAAGAGATGAAAACCAATTGCACGCTGCTGTGGTAGAATTAATTGCGATGGACAATGCAGAAATTAAATATTCTACCGTACAAAACTGGTTTCCAGGAGACGAAAACGGAAAAGGTGGAGTGTATAACTTTGTGACTAAGAGAGGTTTATGCGAAAAAAATGCTAAAATTTCTTGGACTCAAGTAGAAACAGGTTCTGCGGTAACATGGAAATATCCTTCTTGTATTTTGAAAGGTGATAATTCTGTTGGCGAATTTTATTCGATTGCAGTGACTAATAATCATCAGTATGCAGATACTGGAACCAAGATGATTCACATTGGTAAAAACACCAAATCTACGATTATTTCTAAAGGAATTTCGGCAGGGAAATCTAATAATTCTTATCGTGGTTTGGTGAAAGTTATGCCTTCTGCAAAAGGTGCGAGAAACTTTTCACAGTGTGATTCTCTTTTGATGGGGAATGAATGTGGAGCGCACACTTTTCCTTACATCGAAATCAAAGATCCAACTGCACAATTAGAACACGAAGCTACAACTTCTAAAATTGGTGAAGACCAAATTTTCTACTGTAACCAAAGAGGAATTGATACAGAAAAAGCCATCGCATTGATTGTAAATGGTTTCAGTAAAGAAGTTTTGAACAAATTACCAATGGAATTTGCGATTGAAGCACAGAAATTATTAGAAATTTCATTAGAAGGTTCTGTAGGATAATTTTTAAATAAGAAAATATACAAAATGTTAAAAATAAATAACTTACACGCCAAAATTGAAGACGGCGTAGAAATTCTGAAAGGAATTAATTTAGAAATAAAACCAGGCGAGGTTCACGCGATTATGGGACCAAATGGTGCTGGAAAATCTACTCTTTCTTCTGTAATTGCAGGAAAAGAAGATTACGAAGTAACTGATGGCGAAATACTTTTCGAAGGAGAAAATATCATAGAAGATGCTCCTGAAGAAAGAGCGCACAAAGGAATTTTCCTTTCTTTCCAATATCCAGTAGAAATTCCGGGAGTTACGGTAACTAATTTCATCAAAGCAGCACTTAACGAAACCAGAAAAGCAAATGGTCTAGAAGACATGCCTGCTAAAGAAATGTTGGCCTTAGTTCGTGAAAAATCAGAATTATTAGGAATTAAAAAAGATTTCCTTTCTCGTTCGTTGAATGAAGGTTTCTCTGGTGGCGAAAAGAAAAGAAATGAAATTTTCCAAATGATGATGCTTAATCCTAAATTGGCTATTCTTGATGAAACCGATTCTGGATTAGATATTGACGCGTTGAGAATCGTAGCTGATGGTGTAAATGCTTTCAAAAATGAAGGAAATGCAGTGCTATTAATTACGCACTACCAAAGATTATTAAACTATATTCAGCCAGATTTTGTACACGTTTTAGCAGACGGTAAAATCATTAAAACGGGTGATAAATCTCTCGCGTTAGAACTCGAAGAAAAAGGATACGATTGGCTCGTAAAATAATGAAAATTGTAAATTAAAATGAGTTTATTCGAACAAATAGAACTTCAAAAATCTTCACTTTCTGGGAGCAAACTTCAGGCTTTAGAACAATTCTTGAGCAAAGGGTTTCCGACTAAGAAAGACGAAGAATATAAATATACCCATCTGAAGGAAATTGTAGAAAAAGATTACAATTTTTCTGCTTCAGAGCACCATTCTATTACAAAAAAACAATTGGATGAGCTTCACCTTGGCGAAGAACATTTTGATTTTATTGTTTTTGTAAATGGAAAATTGCACAGAGAATTATCGAATATTTCTGTAGAAAATGCTGAGTTTTTAACCTTGAATTTTGCACTTTCTCACGAATCTTATTCAGAAATTATTAAAAATCATTTCAATAAGATTGCTAATCAAGATTTGGCTTTTTGTAATTTGAATGAAGCACTTCATGAGAATGGTTTCTTCCTTCACGTTCCTAAAAATGTGGTGATAGAAAAGCCAATTCACGTTTTTTATCTATCTCAAAATCAAGATGAAAACACTTTTTACAACACCAGAAATTTATTGATAGTAGAAGAAGGTGCAAAAGTAGAAGTGATAGAATCTCATCATAATTTTGATGAAACTTACGTGTTTACCAACTCTGTAACCGAAATTTTTGCAGATAAAAACGCAAAAGCAGATTGGCACAAATTGCAAAATGATTCTGATACTTCTTATTTGGTAGACCACACTTTTGCGAAGCAAGAAAGAGATTCTTTGGCAACCGTAAATACATTTTCTTTCGGTGGAAAATTGGTGAGAAACAATCTAGATTTCATTCATAATGGAGAAAACATCAACTCGTTTATGAACGGAATTACCATTATTGGTGGGGAACAACTAGTTGACCATCACACAGCGGTTCATCATAACCAACCGAATTGTGAATCTTATCAGAATTACAAAGGTGTTTTCAAGGATAAAGCTCATGGCGTTTTTAACGGAAAAGTTTTTGTAGATAAAATTGCTCAAAAGACCAATGCTTATCAGCAAAACAATAATATTTTGTTAGACGAAGGTGCTACAATTGATACGAAACCTCAGTTAGAAATTTTTGCTGATGATGTAAAATGTTCTCACGGTTGTACGGTTGGTCAGTTGAATGAAGATGCTTTATTTTATCTAAGAGCAAGAGGAATTTCTAAAAAAGAAGCACAAGCATTGTTATTATACGCTTTTGCGAATGACGCGATGCAAAATATTGATATTGAGCCTTTAAAGTTGAAAATTTCTAAACTTTTAGCGGGAAAATTAGAAGTAGAAATTGCTTTTGAAGATTTAGATTAAAATTCATATTTTCGTTAAGAAATGAATTTAGAACAAGTTAATTTACATCTTAATGCTTATAAAGAAAGCGACCAAATTTTAGATGCAGCCAAGTATCTGATTAGAAATTTTGACTTAGAACATGAGAATTTTGCAGGTTTTGGGTTTAGAGAAGAACTGAAAAATGATGGACTTTTATTAACTGCAGAAGGAGAAATAGGAGAAAAACAAGTAGTGAAAATTCCTAGAAATCTATTTGATTTTGACATCAAATTGGTTTTGAATATGGTGGCTCACGAAATGCTTCATGTTCGTCAAAAAGACCCAAATTCTCTAGTGGAAGATAAAAATGAAAGGGAATTTCAAGCGTATTATGAAATGCTTTTTCACAAAGTTTTTCCACAAATTCCAGAGCTTTCGCCTTTTTATATTAAACAATTTGGTGGTAAAGCTTTAGAATATTACAAAAGAATGGGAGGAGGTTCTGAATTGCAGCAGAAATATGCCGAACAGAAAAAAGAAGTGGAAGATTTAATTACAGCACAACCATGATAAAACCAGAAATTTCTTGGCAAGATTTTGAAAAATTAGACATTAGAACAGGAACAATTATCACTGCTTCGGATTTCCCAGAAGCTAGAAATCCTTCTTATAAATTAGAAATAGATTTTGGCGACTTGGGGATTAAAAATTCTTCTGCGCAGATTACAGCTTTGTATCAAAAAGAAGAATTGGTGGGGAAACAAATTTTGGCGGTTGTAAATTTTCCTAAAAAACAGATAGCTAAATTTTTAAGTGAGTGTCTAGTTTTAGGAGTTTATGGCGAAGACAAAGATATAATTCTTCTTTCTGCATCATTGCCAGTAAAAAATGGTTGGCAAGTAGGATAAAAATTAAAAACTAATACCCAACATACATGATTAAAAATATTCCCATAGAAAAAGTGCTTTTTCTGGATATAGAAACCGTTCCGCAAGTCAGTAATTTTGCAGAACTTTCTGAAACCGAACAAAAACTTTGGGACAAAAAAACTGCAAGACAAAGAGAAGAAGATATTTCTGCTGCAGATTTTTACAGAGATAGAGCCGGAATAATGGCAGAATTTGGAAAAATTATCTGCATTTCTATTGGAATTTATGATAAAAACAATAAAATTCTCATCAGAAGTTTTGCAGGAGATGATGAAGAAGAATTATTAAAAGAATTTGGAGAAATTTTCAATCGCCCGAAATTGCAAAACGTAATTTTGTGTGCTCACAACGGAAAAGAATTTGATTTTCCTTGGATTGCTAGAAGATTTCTGATTAACGGAATGCAACCGCCAGTTCCGTTCCAGATGTTTGGGAAAAAACCTTGGGAAATTCCACATTTGGATACGATGGAATTGTGGAAATTTGGTGATTGGAAAAGTTTTATTTCTTTGGAGTTAATGGCGCATATTTTTGGCGTTCCTACTCCCAAAGATGATATAGATGGTTCTATGGTTTCGTCTATCTATTATATAGAAAAAAACTTGCCGAGAATTGTAAAATATTGCGAAAAAGATGTCTTAACTTTGGTCAATATCTTTCGCAAAATGAGACAAGAAGATTTATTAGAAAGAAGAGAAGATTAAATCTCAAATGTATTAAGAATTATGAAATATACAGACGAACAAATTGCAGATATAGGTGAAAATATCATTAAAGCCTTAAAAACCGTTTTCGATCCTGAAATTCCTGTAGATATCTACGAATTGGGATTGGTTTATGATGTGCAAATTTCTGAAGAAGGAGATGTAAAAGTGGTAATGACTCTTACTACACCGAATTGTCCTGTAGCAGAATCTCTACCTCAAGAAGTAAAAGAAAAAGTAGCAGCTGTAGAAAATGTAAAATCTGTAGATTTAGAGCTTACTTTTGAACCAAGTTGGAACAAAGATATGATGAGTGAAGAAGCAAAATTTGAATTGGGAATTCTTTTTTAATCCCAATCATTTCACAGATAAAAATTAAAAACACCAAATTATTAGGTGTTTTTTTTATCTCCAATCCCATAAAACCACTAACCAATCTATTCCAAAGACATCAGTGTAACGATGTATGGTTTTAAAGCCTATCCTTTCGTGTGCACGTATAGAACGAGTATTATTTACTGCAATTTCTGTGATGCAAAAATCATAGTCTTTTTCTAAATTTTCTCTGTAAAATTGGTAAATTTCATCAAAAACACCTTTACCTCTTACTTTTTCTCCCACACAAACTTGTCCACAAACCATGTAGTTATAATCAGAAATTTTCTTGTTTTTGTAAAAAATTTCATCAAAAATTTTAAACATTGGCTCTAGAATTGGAATTAAGTTTTTAGATTTTTTAGTCATTGCTAAAACATACGCTTCTACTTGGTTATCGACTTTCAGAATTGTGTGTTTCTCTATGTTGTTTAATGCTTTTATTTCTGAAAATGAATGCTTTACCGTAACGAAGCCTTGTTTTGCTTTGGTGTCTTCATCTACAGAATCCTTATGGTTTTGGGCTTGTAATTGAAGAATTTGTTTCAATTCTTCATCTGTTTCAGAAAATTTGTAAATCATTTTATACACCTTTAGCAATTTCTTTTCCTTCTCTTCGGCTCCATTCGCTCCAAGAACCTACATATAAATTCGGCACTTCGAGGACTTCGTCCGCAGACTTTCTGTCTGTGCTCAGTGTGACGAAACCAGCATAGTCTAAAGCCAAAATCGTATGACAAGCTGTAACTCCAGAACCACAGTGAATGATAAGTTTTTTTGTCATGCTGAGCGGAGTCGAAGCATCAGCCAAAAATTGTTGATATTTTTCTTTTAAAATTTCAGGAGAAAGAAATTCGCCATTTTCATCTAAATTTTCAGAAAAAGGAATGTTAATCGCACCAGGAATATGTCCTGTTACTAAATCTATTGGTTCACTTTCTCCACGGTATCTGTAAGCATCTCGTACATCTATGACGATCGCAGAATTTTCTGAAATTTCTTTTTCTACCTCTTCTAAAGTTGAGGTTGGCCAACTCCAGTTTTCTTTCAAGATAAAAGATGTTTTTTCAAAAATTTCTTCACCCGAATTGGTTTGAACTCCTTCTTTTTCTGCTGCTTGAAATCCACCACTCAAAACCTGAACTTTTTCACTTCCAAAAGATTTTAACATCCACCAACATCTTGCAGCGGCATTTCCACCGTTGGCTAAATCATAAACAATAACATGAGAATCTTCTGAAATTCCTAAATTCTGTAAAGTTTCAGCAAATTTTGAAATTTTCGGCAAAGGATGTCTTCCTCCGAAAGCTGCATTTTCGCCAATTTCTGCTAAATCTTTATCAAGGTCGATAAATCTAGCACCTTTTAAGTGATTTTGCAGGTAATTTTCACGAGCGTTTTGTCCCGTTCTAGCATCAAGAATCACTAAGTTTTCTTGATGGAAAATTTCTGAAAGTTCGGTTGCGGTGATGATTGGTTTCATTGAAAGAATATTATATATGAAATTAAGAAAATGTGTATTAATAGCAGTAAACTTGGAATTAATATTGACAGTTTTTTATTGCCTCTTTTTTTGAAGAAATTATAGGTTGATATTATTACCATCATTGGAATTACAAACACAGAGAAGATAACAATGATGAAAGTAACTAAGCCTAAACTTGCTAAAACTGGACTTTCTTCAAAGGCTTCTATCATTATATTTTATTTAAAACTTAAAAATATCTTTTGCTCTATTCCAAGCTGCTTCAAAATTAAGAAGGTTCAGTTTGTGGTTTATTTTTTCAGATGCCATAAAATTTATGACTTGTTCCGTTGGCATATTTCCTACCAAATCATCTTTTGCATAAGGACAACCGCCAATTCCTTTAATCGCAGAGTCAAATCTTCTGCAACCTTGGTCATAAGCCGCTTTCAGTTTTATGTATGAATCTTCATATTTATTATGAAAATGCGCTCCGAAATGAATATCAGGAAACTGTGCAGGAATTTTTTCAAACAATTGCGAAATCCGCTCTACATTTCCTGTTCCCGTAGTATCTGAAAGCAAAATATTTTTGATGCCGATTTCTGCAAATCTTTTTGCCCAAAATTCTACATCTTGCCATTTCCAGATTTCGCCATAAGGATTTCCGAAAGCCATAGAAAAATAAAGGTTTAATTCTCTATTTTCAGATTGTACCAACTCCCATATTTTCACAATTTCTTCATACGCTTCTTCTTGGTTTTTATTGGTATTTCTGTACTGAAACGTTTCAGAAATAGAAAAAGGAAAGCCTAAAATGTCAACGTTTTCATGCTTCAAGGCACGTTCTGCACCAGAAAGATTGGCTACAATGACAGAAATTTTGGTGTTGTTTTTTTTATGAATTTCGGGGATTACGTCTTTAGTATCTGCCATTTGAGGAATGGCTTTTGGCGACACGAAACTTCCACAATCAAGTACATCAAAGCCTACTTCCATCAATGCATTAATGTAATCAATCTTTTTTTGAGTGGGAATAAATTCTCCCCAACCTTGCATGGCGTCTCGTGGACATTCAGTTAAAAACATTTCTAATTTTTAGATTTTATTTCTTGCCTAAAAATACGATTTTTTTGACCAAAAGAAAATGGAAAGTCAATTTTATGAAAACCCTTGATTCTGTGTACCAAACTGCGCCCCAGATTGAGCGGCGTGTTTGAGCTCTTTTTTCTAAAAATTATGAAAAGATGGCTTAGAGGATGGATTTTTAGAAAAAAAGCGAGTAGCGAAAGCTGGAATTTGGCGCCAAATATTTTTTAACAAACATCCATCATCTAACATCCATCATCCCGTCAAAAATCTGTAAATTTGTGAAATAAAAATATAGAAATGCAGACAATAGAATTCAATCACGAATGGAAAATGCGTCTTCTGAACCGTTTTCTGACTTATGTAAAAATATATTCAACCAGTGATGCAGAATGCGAAACTACGCCTTCTTCTCCACAGCAATGGGACATCGCGAAATACATCTTCCAAGAATTGCAAGATTTAGGACTTTCTGATGTTTCTATGGACGAAAATGGTTACATCATGGCGTATGTTCCTTCTAATATTTCTGAAAATGAGCCAACTGTAGGTTTTATAGCACATTATGATACTTCGCCAGATTTCAACGGAGAACACGTAAATCCACAAATTTGGGAAGATTACAATGGTGGAGATTTGGTTCTAAACAAAGAAACGGGCTTCACGCTTTCTTCTGAAAAATTCCCAAGTCTGAAAAAATATGTTGGAAAAACATTGATTACTACAGACGGAACTTCGCTTCTTGGAGCTGATGATAAAGCGGGAGTTGCAGAAATTGTAACCGCTGCAGAATATCTTTTGGCACATCCAGACATTAAACACGGAAGAATTGCGATTGGTTTTACACCAGACGAAGAAATCGGACGAGGTGCACACAAATTTGATGTAGCGAAATTCGGGGCAGAATATGCTTATACAATGGACGGAAGTGAAGTGGGCGAATTAGAATACGAAAATTTCAATGCAGCAGGAGCAGTGGTGAAAATTAACGGACTTTCTGTTCACCCAGGTTATGCTTTCGGACAAATGAAAAATGCGGGACTTCTTGCAGTGGAATTTGCACAAATGTTACCTGCTAATGAAACTCCAGCTACCACAAAAGGTTTTGAAGGATTTTATCATTTAATGGAAATTAAAGGTGATGTTTCTGAAGCTAAATTGCAATACATTATCAGAGACCACGATGCTGATAAATTTGAAAATCGAAAAAAATTCATCACCGAAAAAGTAGCAGAATTTAATTCAAAACACGGTGAAAATACTGCCGAAATAGAAATTAAAGAGCAGTACAGAAATATGAAACAGCAATTTGAAGGCAAAATGCACATTGTAGAAATTGCAGAACAAGCGATGAAAGACGCCAATATAGAACCGAAAATTAAAGCAATTCGCGGTGGAACTGATGGCGCACAATTGTCTTACATGGGATTGCCTTGTCCTAATATTTTTGCAGGTGGAGAAAATTTCCACGGACCGTATGAATATGTGGCGCTAGAATCTATGGAAAAGGCTGTGAAAGTAATTGTGAATATTGCAAAAGCGAAGAAATAAATAAACACAATCCTTCAAGGATTCTAAATCCTTGAAGGATTAAAATTTAAAACTCTGTTAATCACCAATTAACACTGCCATATTAATTTTACAAAAACTAAATATGGCAAAACAAAAACGCGAAGTAGAAGTAGTTGTTTTATCAGACATTCATTTGGGAACGTATGGTTGTCATGCTAAAGAATTGGTGGCGTATCTCAAAAGTGTTTCTCCGAAAGTGTTAATTCTCAATGGTGATGTTATCGACGGTTGGGCTTTTTCTAAAAGGTATTTCCCAAATTCTCATATGGCAGTTTTGAGTGAGTTTTTCAAAATGATGAAAAAAGGAACTCAAGTGATTTACATCACCGGAAATCACGATGAATTTTTAAGAAAATACACCGATTTATCGATGGGAAATCTTTTTCTTACCGATAAATATTTATTAGAAATTGAAGGGAAAAAACATTGGATTTTTCACGGAGACGTTTTTGACCATACTACTTCTGGCGGAGCTAAATTCATTGCAAAATTGGGAGGAATGGGTTATGATTGGTTGATTTTGGTGAATAGAGCCATTAATTGGATTTTAGAAAAATTTGGGAAAGGAAAAGTTTCGCTTTCTAAAAAAGTAAAAAATTCGGTGAAAAAAGCGGTGAAATTCATTGGTGATTTTGAGAAAAAAGCCACTGAAATTGCCATCAACAATCATTATGATTATGTGATTTGCGGACATATTCATCAACCGGCAGATAAAATTTGGACAACGGAAAAAGGAAGTGTTCATTACCTGAATTCAGGCGACTGGATTGAGAATCTCTCTTGGCTAGAATACAACCATGGAGAATGGAGTTTAAAATTCTTTAACGAAAAAGATTTTGAAAAACCAATTATTGAGAAAAATAATATCTCAGTCAATATGGAAGAGCTCATTCATCCTAAGATTTTAGCGAGTTTTTCAGAAGTGAAAATATAAAAAAGCCACCTAATTTGGTGGCTTTCATTTTTTATTTCTTCAAAAAAGCATCCCAACCTTGAGCTGTAATTTGAGCCAGTTCGTTGCTTCCTCGTAAAACCATAAAATTACCTTGTTCCAAATCCACAGCATGACCAATCACCGTAAAATCTGGATGATTTCTTAGTTTTTCGTAATCATTTGGAGAAATGGTGAACAATAATTCATAATCTTCTCCGCCGCTTAATGCACACATTGCAGGATTCAGGTTAAATTCATCTGCAGTAGTAATCGTAAGTGTATCTAAAGGAATTTTTTCTTCATACAATCTAAAACCAACTTTACTTTGGTCAGAAAGATGCAGAATTTCCGAAGCTAAACCATCAGAAACATCAATCATAGAAGTCGGTTTTATGTCGAGTTCTTCTAAAGTTTTCTTGATGTCTGTTCTTGCTTCAGGTTTTAATTGACGTTCCAAAATATAATCATAGCCTTCCATTTCTGGTTGCATATTTGGGTTGGCTAGATAAACGGTATGTTCTCTTTCCAAAATTTGTAAACCCATGTAAGCGCCACCTAAATCTCCGGTAACTACTAATAAATCATTGGTTTTAGCACCATTTCTGGTCACTAAATTTTCAGAATTTTCTAATCCAATTGCAGTAATCGTAATTACCAAACCAGACGTAGAACTGGTAGTATCTCCACCTACTAAATCTACATTGTATTTTTCACAAGCTCTGTAAATTCCATCATAAATTTCATCAAGAGCTTCCACAGGAAATCTGTTAGAAACCGCCATAGAAACCAGAATCTGCGTAGGAACAGCGTTCATTGCGGCAATATCGCTCAAGTTCACAACAACCGCTTTGTAACCCAAATGTTTCAATGGAACATAGCCCAAATTAAAATGCACTCCTTCTGCTAAAACATCAGTAGAAATCACTACTTTTTTCCCTTCAGGATTGATGATGGCAGCGTCATCACCAATAGAACGTTCTGTGGAAGAATTCTTAATAGGGAAATTTTTGGTAAGATGTTTAATCAATCCAAATTCTCCTAATTCAGAAATGGGTGTTAATTGTGGTTTTTTATCTTCTAACATAATTGTAAAGCGTAAAATGAGTCAAAAATTTTGACTCTAAATTTTTAAAATTTAACGATTTAAATCCATTAAACTCGCATCTATATTTTCCGGACGGAAAGGCAATGCTTTAATGTCTTCTCTAGAAAGCAGTTTAGTATTTTCGGTTTTAAACTGATTCATCACCACCAAAATATCATCTGGTGGAGTAGTGGTTTTTCTAAGCATCATATCAATCCAAACTCCCGTTGCTTCGGCAGTTGCACAATGTGTACCGTCTGGCAAATAGAACTTGTGTGTGAACTGATAAATGCTTGCATCTTCAGAACTTCCAGAAATTTCTAGCGAAACAATCACTTCTTGGTCAGCGTAAACCTCTTTGAAAAACGAATATCTTTCGTGCAAAATCACAGGGCCAATTCCCCATCTGTTGAGTTGAGCAACGCCCATTTTGTGTTTTGTCATAAAAGCCATTCTTGTTTGCGCGCAATATTGCACATAAGAAGAGTTTGCTAAATGTCTGTTGGCATCTATATCGCTCCAGCGAACCTCGTGTTTATGGTAATAAATCATAAAATTTCTATTTTTTGGGCGCCAATTTCCTTTCCACTTCGTGGGCAATCTTCGATAAAAGCTTTCGCTTTTTCTTGATTGTGTTCCCGCTTCCCGAAAAAAATATTTTTTACATTCTTTAAAAAATATTTTCTCGGGAGAGCTCCACTCAACTCGGGGCGCAATTCCGTTATAAAATCACATTTTTTTCAAGCCTCAAAAATACGCAATAATCATGGTTTTAAAAAATCGTATTTTTGCAGAAAATTATTATAACGACCTATGAATTCGGAGGCGTTAAAAAATTTGAAATAAAATTCGTTGAAAAATTCCTGCTGTTTGAGCAAAGCGAGTTTCAGGGATTTTAGAATTTTGTAGCAAATTTTAGCCGAGAATTCAAGTCTTGAACTTTTGGTTCTTTTGTTTCAAGACAAAAGAACATATAAAAAATGAAAAAGAAAATTACCATCATTGGAGGCGGCGCTGCAGGATTTTTCTGTGCTGCAAACCTCGACGAAAATAAATTTCAAGTTACCATTCTCGAGCAAAACCAAGATGTTTTGCAAAAAGTAAAAATTTCTGGAGGCGGAAGATGCAATGTTTCTCACGCCTGCTTTGACCCTCGTGAATTGGTGAAATTCTATCCTCGAGGAAACAAAGAATTATTGAGCGTTTTCAGTAAATTTCAGCCAGGAGATACAATGGATTGGTTTACTCAACGAGATATTCCGTTGAAGATAGAAAATGACAATAGAATTTTCCCAGAAAGTAATTCTTCTCAAACCATTATTGACTGTTTCTTGAAAGAAGTTCAAACTAAAAATTTTGAAATCAAAACACAATCAGTCGTTTTAGAAATTCAAAAACTAGAAAAAGGATATAAAATCATCACCAAAGAAGGAGAAATCCTCACCGATTATGTAATTTATACCACAGGAAGTTCGCCGAAATCTTTGAAAATGATAGAAAATTTGGGACATAAAATTGTTTCGCCAGTTCCGTCATTATTTACTTTTAATATCAAAAATGATGTGCTGAATGATTTAATGGGAACGAGTTTTCCTCATGCAGAAGTTTCTATTCCTAAATTAAAAATGGAAGAATTCGGGCCGCTTTTGATAACACATTGGGGACTTTCTGGCCCCGCAATTCTTAAACTTTCAGCTTGGAAAGCGAGAGAACTCGCAGATTTAAAATATAATTTCGAGATTAAAGTCAATTTCATAGGCGTAGACAAAGAACAAGCGGAAGATGTTTTCAAAAATTATAGAGAAGAAAATCCCAAGAAAACTATTGGGAATGCGAAAATTTTTGAAATTACCACTCGCTTTTGGCACCGAATTCTTTGGTTGTCTAAAGTAGATTTAGAGAAAAATATTTCTCACATCACGAAGCAAGAACTTCAGAAAATTCTAGAAAATCTTTGCGAAAACACAAAGCAAGTCAAGGGGAAATCTACCTTTAAAGACGAATTTGTAACTGCAGGTGGTGTAGATTTGAAGGAAATTGATTTCAAAACGATGCAATCTAAAATTCTAGAAAATTTCTATATTGCTGGTGAAGTTCTCAACATTGATGCTGTAACTGGCGGTTTTAATTTTCAAGCTTGTTGGAGCGAAGCATGGCTGATTGCGCAGGATTTGAATGCTAAATAAGGAGCTTTTTTGTCATTCTGAACGAAATGAAATGGAGTGAAGAATCTATTTTGATGAGATTCTTCATTTCGCTACGCTCCATTCAGAATGACAATTGCATAAATTCTAAAAACCCATTCCCTCAATTTTCAATTCTACTTTTGCATAAGTATCGACTACCGTTGTGATATGGTCTTCAGAAATTAAGAATTCTGTAGGTTTAAAATCCATTACCTTTCCCGAAAGTTTAAATCCTTTTTGGTATTCTTTATTGAAGCTTTCTTCAATGGATTTTTTTGATGCGTTTTCGAGGTCTAAAAAAGGAATTCCGTAGTCTTGTTCAATCATTTTCACGATTTTTCCTTCAAAAAGTGAAGTGATTGCTTTATGAAATATATTTTTGGTTTTCAGTTTAAAATCAGATTTGGTGAATCCTATTTTATGTTTTTGGGCGTCATAAATAAGTTTTCCTTTGATATAAGAAATGCCATTTACTTTTCCCGAAGTTTGAATTTCGATGACTACATTTTCGTTTTCAGCATAGACTTTTATGTCTTCTACTTTAATTTTTGATTTCCCTTCATTAAAAGGAAATTCTTTGCCTTGAAATTGTTTTTGGGCAATCGCTGTAGCTTCAGAAAAAGGAATATTCGTGGTGGTTTTAAGTAAAAATTCTCTACCCAAATTTTGAGCCGGAGTAAAATAAGGAACCGCATTCACCAAAGGATTTTTCGAAGGTTTGGTACCCACAAAAGTTTCCGAGAACAAATCAATGGAAACCGTAGTTTTCATCTTGTCAAGGTAAATTTCTAGTGGCGACATTTTTACGGTTTGCGGCGTAATTTTTAGCCAAGTATTGTATTCATCAGAAATCTTCATTGGTTCAGAAAAATTATTCCACACTTTCAGAATATATGGTTGAAGATTCATTTTTTGTTGGATTTGCGCATCAATGACAGTGGTAAAATCCTTTTGTTGTTTCACCAGAATTTTTTCGATGACGCTGGCTAAAGGAAATTTTATTTTCCCAAAATCTAAGACTGGTTTTTCTTTCCACACGAAACCTGCAGTTGTAGTATTGGTTTTCACTTGCCAATTTTGTAGAAATTCTACGGATGAAATAAAATTCATCACCACTCTGAATTGAGTTTCTTGATAAGAGTATAAACCGAGCGTTCCGATGCCTTTTTCTGCCCAAATTTTAAGCGGAACAGAAAACAGTAATCGGTTGTTGGTTAATGCTTTCATCGTGATTTCGCCATCTTTTTCTACTTTGGTTTTCAGTTGGTCATTGTCATTATTTTCATAAGATTGGTCTTCGTAAAGTGTTCCTGTGATGGATTGATTCGTTAATCTTTGGATTTCTGAAATCGGTAAAGAAATGGGCACGGAAATGCTAGAAGGAATCTTAGTAAACTGATTTGTTTCGGTTTGTGAAAATCCGAAAATGGTTAAAAATATGAATAGAAGTGATAGTCTCATTTTAAAATCTTATGAAAAGTAAAAATACAAAAAGAACCCATTGCATAGCACAAAATATCAATCCAAGAAAAAGAATTTCCGAGGACAATCATGGCAATTTTGTTGTCTATTAACCCTAACCATTCGGCGAAATGAAAATATTGAGCAAATTCTATGACACAAGCAAATAAGAAAATCCCAATATTGAGAAGCGTTTTGTTTTTAATATCAATGAAAGTTAGGATAAAAGTATAAATAAGAATCACCACCAAAACATCACCAAAATAGGAACGTAACCAAACCATATCTTTGAAAACGGTAGCGATGGAAACCTCTGCTAAAAAGAGAAATATAGTTGTTAAGAAATATTTGTAATTAAAAATCATATTATTGTATCTTTGATAAAAACAAACGATGAAAAAATTTATTGTATTCACAGCTATATTTTTTATGGGTGTTTTTTTCGCACAAGAGCCTATCAAAAATTTAAGTAAAGAAGATATTCCCATAGAAGTGGCCAATTTAGTAGATATTTCTACCGTTACTTTTATGATAGATACTGAACCTTCATTTCCAGGAGGGATGAGTGCTTTTAGAAAAGAATTTTCTCAGAATTTTGATACTTTTGCTTTAGAAAAAACAGATGGTGGAACACTGAAAACGGTGGTGTATTATGTAGTAGAAGTAGATGGAAGCATTTTATATGTAAAAGCTATCGGAGAAAATGAATCATTCAACAAAGAAGCTGAAAGAGCGCTGAAATCCATTAAAACGAAATATGCTCCAGCAAAAGTGAACAACTTAGTGGTAAGACACATATTAAGAATGCCACTCAGTATGAATTTTAAATAATATGAAAAAACTAATTTTACTTTTAACTCTTAGTTTTAGTGGTTTTGTTTTTGGGCAATATGTTCCAGAAAATGGAATTCCGTCTCCACATCCCCCTGAAATTAATTCTGTAAAAAATGAAGACCCCAAAATTTTTGATAAAGTAGATAAAACACCTGTTTTTTCTTCAGCTAATTACAACTCATTTGAAGAACTATTTACTCAAAATTTTGACGCTAATACTTTAGATGAAGATATAACAAGAAAGACTGATTTTTGTGAAATTTCAATTGTCTGCGAAATTGATGGAAGTGTCTCTAGTGCAATACAAATTTCAACAACTAACAAAGATGTTTTAGAAGAAAGTTTAAGAACCATTAAAAGTTTCAAAAAAAGAAGCATATTTAAACCTGCAACGGTTAAAGGTAAACCTGTAAGATATAAATTGAAGTATAGAATTGAATATGATTATAAAGAAAAAGAACTAACAGTGAAATCTATTAATTAATTACTTCCCAATCATTTTCTTAATCGCATTCAACTTCATTAAGGCTTCAATCGGCGTTAAAGTATTGATGTCAATTTTCGTGAGTTCTTCTCTGATGTTTTCCAAAACAGGATCATCGAGTTGGAAGAAAGAAAGCTGAAGGTTTTCTTCGGTTACCCGTTTTATTTTTTCGGTAGAACCACTTTGAGAGCGAGAATCTTCCAAAGTTTTCAGAATTTCAGAAGCTCTGTTTACCACTTTTGAAGGCATTCCTGCCAATTTTGCCACGTGAATCCCGAAACTGTGTTCACTACCGCCAGAAACCAATTTTCTAAGGAAAATAATATTGCCTTTATTCTCCTGAATTGTCACGTGGAAATTTTTAATTCTTTCAAAATTCACGCTCATTTCATTGAGTTCGTGGTAATGCGTGGCGAAAAGTGTTTTCGGTTGAGTAGAATGCTGATGAAGATATTCTGCAATCGCCCAAGCAATGGAAACCCCGTCATAAGTAGAAGTTCCACGCCCGATTTCATCAAGTAAAATCAAACTTCTTTCAGAAATATTATTCAAAATATTCGCTGCTTCATTCATTTCTACCATAAAAGTAGATTCCCCCGCAGAAATATTGTCTGTAGCGCCAACTCTGGTAAAAATTTTGTCTAAAATACCGATTTCGGCATGTTTTGCAGGAACAAAACTTCCAATTTGTGCCAATAAACAAATAATAGCAGTTTGTCTCAAAATCGCAGATTTACCCGCCATGTTTGGGCCCGTTACCATGATGATTTGTTGAGCATCTTTGTCCAAGAAAACATCATTCGGAATGTATTTTTCGCCGAGTGGAAGTGATTTTTCTATAATTGGATGTCTTCCTTCTTTGATATCAATCGCAAAAGTTTCGTTGAGAATAGGCTTTGTATAATTTTCAGAAATCGCTAATTCAGAAAGTGAAACCGCACAATCTAACTGCGCAATTAAATTTGAATTTTCCTGAATTTGGTCAATATACATCATCACATTTTCGCAAACCTGACGATACAATTGGTGCTCAATCTGCGAAATTTTTTCTTCTGCGCCTAGAATTTGAGTTTCGTATTCCTTTAATTCTTCGGTGATGTAGCGTTCTGCGTTTACCAAAGTTTGTTTACGAATCCAATCTTCTGGAACTTTATCTTTGTGCGTATTTCTAACCTCAATGTAGTAACCAAAAACATTATTAAAATCAATTTTCAGAGAAGAAATTCCTGTTCTTTCGATTTCTCTTTGGCACATTTCATCCAAAAAACCTTTTCCTTTGCTTTGAAGATTTCTCAATCTATCGAGTTCTTCCGAAACTTCAGATTTGATGACATTTCCTTTGTTGAGGTTTACCGGAAGTTCTTCATTCAAATGATTTTGAAGATAAGAAATAAGTTCTTCTAAATTGTTCAGAGGTTCTAGCCAAGCCAAAACATCGTGATGAGAACTCAATAATTCTCTGATTTTCTGAATATTAATTAAACTCTGACGAAGATAACCGAGTTCTTTCGGTGAAATTTTTTCGGCAGCCAATTTTCCAACCAATCGGTCTAAATCTGAAATTCCTTTTAATAAATCCAGAATTTCAAATTTCAAAGAATCCTCATTGTTGAAAAACTCGATTAAAGAAAGTCTTCGGTTGATTTCGTTTACTGATTTCAGGGGTAAAATCAATCTTCGGCGAAGCAGTCTTCCTCCCATTGCTGTGGAAGTTTTATCAATGATATCGAGCAAAGATTTCCCTTGAAAACTGCTAGAATGTACAATTTCTAAATTTCGCAAAGTGAAATTATCCATCATCAAATAATCATCTTGAGGAATGCTTTGTATTTTGGTAATGTGTTGTAAAAGAGCGTGATGAGTATCTTCTACTAAATAAGCGAAAATTGCTCCAGCTGCGGTAATTCCCAATTTTTGGTCTTCAATCCCGAAACCTTTTAGAGATTTGGTTTTAAAATGGGAATTCAGTTTTTCGTAGGCAAAATTATATTGATACGCCCAATCTTCTAGCTTAAAACAGTTTTTATTTTTAAGTTGAGAAGGAATTTCGGCGGTTCTTTGGTAAATAATTTCAGCAGGATCAAAAGTGTGAACAATGTGCAGTAATTTCTCTAAATTTCCTTCTGCAACTAGAAATTCACCCGTAGAAACGTCTACTAGCGCAATCCCAAATTTCTCTTTTTCCTTGTGTAGAGAAAGCAAGAAATTATTTTTTTTGGAATTGAGAACTTGTTCGTTAAACGTAACACCCGGAGTTACCAATTCTGTAACGCCACGTTTCACGATACCTTTCACCATTTTTGGGTCTTCCAATTGGTCGCAAATCGCAACACGCATTCCGGCTCTTACCAATTTTGGCAAGTAAGAATCTACAGAATGATGCGGAAAACCTGCTAACTCAATATGACCTTCTCCATTGGCTCTTTTGGTAAGAACTATCCCTAAAATTTGTGAAGTTTTAATGGCATCTTGCCCGAAAGTCTCATAGAAATCTCCAACTCTAAAAAGCAATAGTGCATCTGGATATTTCGCCTTGATGGTATTGTACTGAGTCATTAACGGAGTTTCTTTTTTAGCCATTCTTGAGGGTATGAATTTTGAGGTTTAAGATTCGAAATTTGAGGTTGTAAATTAAAACCTTAATTTTGCCCAAAAATACGAAAATGCAACCTACCAAAAAACTGAAATTAGAAGAATTAGGAAGAATAGATGTAGAAACCTTCAAAAAGACGGAGAAAATTCCGTTGGTGGTGATTTTAGATAATGTAAGAAGTATGCATAATGTAGGTGCAGCTTTCCGAACTGCAGATGCTTTTTTGGTGGAGAAAATTATTCTTTGTGGCATTACTCCGAAACCGCCTCACAGAGAAATTCATAAAGCTGCACTTGGTGCTACTGAAAGTGTAGATTGGCAATTTTATGAGAGTGTAAAAGAAGCAGTCATAGATTTAAAAACTCTGGGTTATGAAGTTGTTGGAATTGAACAAACTACTAATTCTGTGATGATTACAGATTTTAACATTGATAGAACTAAAAAATATGCTTTGGTATTAGGAAATGAAGTAGAAGGAATTTCCGACGAAATTTTAACCGATTTAGATGAATGTCTCGAAATTCCACAGTTGGGAACTAAGCATTCTCTAAATGTTTCGGTTTGCGGTGGAATCGTAATGTGGGAATTTTTCAAAGGATTGAAATAAAATGGATTGATGAATTTTTAAGGTAAGTCTTTAAATTATTTAAAAATTCAAAATTATTTTTTATAAAAAGTGTTGATTTAATAAAATAATCTCTATTTTTATAATATTAAATCACTCTGTTATGAAAAAACTTTACGCTCTTTTCTTGCTGATATTTTCAGTATTCGTCTTTTCTCAAAGTTGTGGCATCAATAGTTATGGTTTTGTGAAATGGACTTCCAATAAAACGTACACCGCTTCTATTATCGTTAAAAATGATTACAAAACCACGGTGAGAGTAAAATATGACGATATTATGGTGCAATATGAAGCTGATTATGACGTGCAACATTTAGATGATGTAATTCTGAAAATTGAAGGAACAGGAACGCCAGTTTTTTTGAAAGGGAAAAGCAGTTATAATCCTGACACTTTTATTTTTAGAATTTCTCAAGAGGGAAATATCATTTCAGGAACTACTTATGATAGCTCTCAAGTGAGAAATAAATTAGAAATTTTAGATTCTGATAATATGGATAATAATCTGGCACTCCTAGAACAGTTTTATACTGAAAAAGATGCTGATTATCCTGAAATAGTGAAATCGTTATTGTATTTTGATTACACCAACAAAAAGAAGAAAAAATAAGTTCCACTTATCTGCATAAGAAATCCCGAAAATTTTCGGGATTTTATTTTTTATTATTTTAAAAGTTGATCAAAAGTATTTCCTTGGGTAATATCTCCAGAATTATAGCCTTTCATAAACCATTCTACACGCTGTTTTGAACTACCATGAGTAAAAGCTTCTTGGTTTACATAACCCGCCGTTCTTTTTTGAATATTATCATCGCCTACTGCTGCTGCTGCTTCCATAGCGCTCTGAATATCTTGAGGATCAAGAAATTTTTCTCTGTTATCGGTTTGTTTTGCCCATAAACCTGCGTAGAAATCTGCTTGTAATTCTGTAGCTACCGAAGTTCTATTCATTTCACCCTCAGAATATTGTCCACTTCTGCGCATTTTATCTACTTGCTGAGTAGTTCCTAAAATCGTCTGGATGTGATGCCCAATTTCGTGAGCCAAAACATAAGCCACCGTAAATTCTGTAACTCGAGCTCCAAATTTCTGTTGCATCTCCCCAAAGAAACTCATATCCATGTAAACCGTTTCATCTGCAGGGCAATAAAATGGTCCCATCGCAGCTTGTGCAGTTCCGCAGCCAGATTGCGTTACATTTTCGAAGAGTACAATTTTCGGTTCTCTGTATTGCATTCCGTTTTCTGAGAAAATTTTAGTCCAAGTTTGGTTATTTTCTGCAGAAAGCATTCTTACAAATTCTTTTACCTGAAGTTCTTCAGCAGTTAGTTCTCTTTGTTCCGTTTGAGGAGCGTTTCCAACACCGTTACTTAAAATAGCAGAAGGATCACCTCCTAGGAAAAATATAATTGCAGCAATAATTAAGGTTCCTAATCCACCACCAACTAGCATTCCGCCACCACCAGAACCTCTTCTATCATCTACGTTATCTGCTCTATCGTTTGTCCATTTCATAATTTTAATATTTTAGATTTAATGATGGATAAAAGTAATAAAAATTTATTTGTCGAGCATTTTATTTTTTAGCCAAAAACTTGTACTTTGATAAGTTGAAATGGTTTGATCTACCAAATCTTTTCTAGGATTGTCTTGTAAAAGATTTTCGGTGTAATAGATGTTAAACTCAGTTGTGGTATTGGTATTAGGTTTTTGAACTAATTGATATTGTTTAATATTTTTAGTAGGAGAAATCACCGTAAGGTAATTGTCTTTTATAAATCCTAAATCCTGATACGTTGCAATATATGCTCTAGGGACGAAATTTTTAGAGAAAACATCTTGACCTAAAAATTTAGTTTGATATTTGAAATTCAATAATCCCAAAACAGTAGGCATTACATCTATCTGAGAAGTAACCTTTGAGAATTTCTGTGGTTCCACAAATTCTGGTGAATAAATCATCGCCGGAATTCTGTATTTATCCATTGGAAGTTCTGTTTTACCAGCACTAGATGAACAATGGTCTGCTACAATCACGAAAACGGTATTTTTGAACCAAGGCTGTTTTTGAGCCATTTCAAAAAACTTCATGATAGAATAATCGGTGTATTTTACGCCACCTTTTCTAGATTTAGAATCTGCAGGAATGTCTATTTTTCCTTCTGGATAAGTAAAAGGTCTGTGGTTAGAAACCGTCATCCAATGATGGAAGAAAGGTTTGCCAGCTTTATAATCTTTGTTCATTTCGCTGATGGCTTTTTTGGCCATATCTTCGTCACAAACTCCCCAAACATTGGCAAAAGTGATTTCTTCTGGAGTGAAATTATCTCTGTCTACAATTTCGTAACCGTTTCCAGCGTAGAAATCTTTCATATTGTCAAAATAACTGTAACCACCGTATAAATATTTTACGCTGTAACCTTTTGACTTAAATACGCTTCCTGTGGTAAATTTATTTTTGTTTTCTTTTTCTCTTTTAATTACGCTTTCTCCTGCAGTTGGAGGAATACAAAGCGTTAATGCTTCTAAACCTCTTACCGTTCTGTTTCCTGTGGCGTATAAATTGGTGAAAAATAAACTTTTTTGTGCCAATTGGTCTAAGAAAGGAGTTACACTTTCTTCGTAACCGTAAGCTTTCATGTAAGCTGCGGACAAACTTTCTATAGAAATGAGAACTACATTTTTTTGTAATTCTGGTTTATCAGAAGTGATAGTTCTATTTAAAGTAGTGGTTCCTAAAGGAAGCAGAGTGTTTTTTTCTGCGGTTTTTTGGTCAACAGTAGGATAGAAGGTGAAAAAATCTAATGTATTATTGCTAAACGCTTCGTAGAATTTTACCATTCCGTTGGCTGCGATTTCCTGTTGGAAAATGTTTCCTTTTTTAAGGTTAATTTTCTCTGAAAAACTTAAACTGATTCCCAATAAAACAGCAAAAACACCTAATAAAGTAAGTTTTTGAACCAAATTAGGTAATTGTAAAAGGCTGTCTTTGGTTTTTTTGTAAATCCACCAAGTTGCCAATCCTGTTACTACGAAAATAGCAGTAAACAAAGGAATTATAGGATAACTTTCCATAATATTTCCTATAACTTCGGTGGTGTAAATAAGATAATCTACCGCGATAAAATTATAACGAACCCCAAATTCATTGTAGAAAAAATATTCTGAAACGGCATTGAAAATAATCAAAAGCACGTACAAAAATAGTGTGGTAAAGTATAAACTGTTTCTGATTTTGAGCCTTTGTTTTGGTAAAAACAGCATCAGTGCAAAAAATAAAATTTTAAGTCCCAAAAATGCTAAAACAATTTTTACAACGCCACCTCCATATTGTTTGAAAATATTATTTGGAGTTGCTAAAATGTATATAAAAGCAAGAACCAAAACTCCTAGAATGATTTGTCCGTAAGGTTTTTGATATTTACCGTTTGACAGGAATAAAAAATAAAGCGCTAAAAAGCTACTGGCAATTGTAAATACCAAAATGTCATTCACTAATCCTAGTGAAGTAACCTTCAGAACTTCTGCAAAAGAAAAATCTGCAGTGGTAATCGGGTGGAATACAAATACTAACCTTAATAAAAAGGAAACGATAAGGTAAAAAATCCCTAAATAGAGAAAAGGTTTTACTTTTTGAAGATACATTTTAATACAATTTTGAGATTTGGGTGAATAATTTGATTATTTATTCAAATTTCTTCTGAATTCAACCATTCTAAGAGCAGTAACCGCCGCTTCTACGCCTTTGTTTCCTAGGTTTCCTCCACTTCTTGCTAAAGATTGTTCCTTGTTGTCATCTGTCAAAACACAGAAAATAGCTGGAACATCGGTCATTACATTACAATCTTTAATTCCTTGAGCTACAGCGCTGCAAACGTAATCAAAATGTGGAGTTTCTCCTCTAATTACATTTCCGATGGCAATTACTGCATCATGGTTTTCTGCGGCACACAATTGCATGCAAGCGTAGCTTAGCTCAAATGCACCAGGAACAGAAAAAATTTCTATATTTTCTTTTTTTACGCCTTCTTTTTCTAGAATTTGTATCGCTGCATCGCGAAGGTTATAGGTTACAAAATCATTCCAATCTGAAACAACAAT
>Ga0209599_10000047_pt1 | contig 87407 bp, 71 predicted proteins | sample Shrwel_input2_FT_FD_187534 | JGI IMG/M metagenome (GOLD analysis project Ga0209599, IMG submission 187534) | Subsurface microbial communities from deep shales in Ohio, USA - Utica-3 well 1 S input2 FT (SPAdes) (version 2) ...
AAACACTCTCGTAAACGTGCACGACTTCGATACATCAAAACATTTAAATGAGAAATGGTGAGCTCTAACTTCTGGCATATTTCTTCTGAACTTAATTCAATCATCTCTCTTAACATAAAAACTTGCGCATATTTGGCGGGTAAATGATTTAAACATGCATCAAATACGATCCAAAAATCTTGTTGTTCCATCATTTCTTCAGGGCTTTGCCATGCCTGAGGTGCTTCATATTTATGCCAATGCCCAGCCTTATCAAATAATTCATCTATACTCAAATCAGATTCTTGATCATCAAAAAGCTCAGACATGGTCGTTAAGCGACTTTTTTGCCGAATTAAGTCGACAATCTTATTTTTTAAAATAGCAAAAACCCAAGTTTTAAAAGCAGCACGTCCTGAAAATGATTTCAGATGTTCAAAAGCACTCGTTAATGCTTCTTGTACAACATCTTCAGCTTGCTGAAAGGATGAAAGTTGTAGCACTGCAAATTTGATCATTTGCTGTCGAAGATCATTTAAATATTCGGTGTTGTGCAATTGTTGATTTAAATCATCATTATCAACCGAGGCTAGATGCATATTGATGCCTTATTTAACACAATCTTGAGGAATATATATCAATTCTAAGCGAGTCAATAAATTAGATAATGCATTGATCTGCAAATCAATCTCTTGCGCAGTTAGATCAGCTAAAGTCGAGCTCATCAATTTACGCAGTTCACTCTCAGCCAATGGCTCTTGATTAAGTTTTTCGATCAGATACGCAAATAAAGGTGAAAGTGGTTCCACACAAACCTGATCATCGAGATTTCGCCACACCATAATTGCGCTAGGATCTTGCTCAAAGTCAGTTTGATCGAGTGTCCAGCGATAAACTGGGTATTGATAGACCAAAACCCACACTTGGGTGGTAAATTGCCATACTGAATTATGACTAATGTGCCTTTCAGGAATATCTAAAGTATCCAAATACAATTCTAGCCATTCATATTGGAGTAACTCGGCTAACCACGGGTAAGTTTGTAGAACAGGATGCTGTTGATCGCTTAAGTATTCTCTAAATTGCAGTGAAATATCATTATAAAATGGCGATTGATTCATAGATTTTTGAAAAAACTCTTCTAATAATTGTTGCCATGTTGGTTTTGGCAAAATCGATCGCGCGACTGGATAAACTAAATCGACAAAAGAACTTACGTTATTAAATAATAACTCTCGATAAACACGCATACGTTCAGTTTCAAAGGATGAAGGTATGGGTTGTTTAGGATCACGTATCCAATTACAAAATGCGTTTTGGGTATCTTGAAAAGAGTGGAATTTATTATTCATTTTATGATCCTCATTATTCTGCAAGACATGCTGTGTTAGAGAATGCTGGCTGAATTAAATATTGTTTTTGTATGCTTTCAATTTTCGCAAGTTCAGCTTGTAATTCTTGCCATGCCGGAATATTAAAATCACGTTCTAATAATGTTGGCTTTATACCATGTTGTTGATAAGTAAACTGCAATAATTCCCAAACTGGATCACAAACCTCTGCTCCATGCGTGTCAATCAGTAAGTGATCGCCCACTTGCTCATGACCAGCAATATGCAAATAGCGAATACGATCTCGCGGCATTTTTTTGATAAATTCATAATGATCGGTCTGATGATTAATGCTGTTCACATAGACATTATTTACGTCTAAAAGCAATTCACAATCTGACCTTTGAATAACTTCGGCAACAAACTCTGCTTCACTCATTTCAGCATCTGGCATCAAATAAGTGGAAACATTTTCAAGCACCAACTTTTGCCCAAGAATATCTTGCACACGAAGAATGCGTTCTGACACATATCGTGCGGCTGCTTCAGTCATCGGGATCGGTAATAAGTCATATAAATAGCCGCCATCATTGGTATAGCTTAAATGCTCTGAATAAGTCGTGACCTGATAGCGTTTTAAAAATGTTTTTATCTGTTGAATAAATTCAATATTGAGTGGATGTGGACCACCGATTGATAAAGAAAGTCCATGACAAATCAGAGGTGCTTTTTCAGCACATTGTTCAAGTAGTTTGGCATGTCGACCACCAAAACCCATCCAGTTTTCAGGTGCAATTTCGATGAAGTCTGGATAAGTGTCTAAGTTTAAAAAGCTGTCAATAAAGTCGCGTCTTAAACCTAAGCCAACACCTGTTAAAACCGTCATGGAATATTCCTTATTGAATGATGCAGACCTGAATTAAGATTGATCTACATCATTCATTGATATGTTGATTCTCTGACAAATTATTTCGCAGCACCGCATTTTGCATCAGCAGCTTTTTTATCTGCACCACATTTTGCATCAGCTGCTTTTTTTGCTGCTCCACATTTAGCATCGGCAGCTTTTTTATCAGCTCCACACTTCGCTTCCGTTGTTTTATGTTGTTTTTTCGCTTTGTCAGCACCACATTTCGCTTCACCACACTTTGCATCTGCTGTTTTGGTTACATGTGTTTCAGTTGTAGTTGAAGCAGCTGAGACTTGAGTCGCTGCACCAACCATTGAAAGCGCAACTAATGCAGCAACAGAAGTCATTGAGTTTAATTTATTCATTTTGAAGTTCCTTTTTGAGTCAATTCTGGGTTTTGTACTAGGGTACATATCATTAGACGAGCGACCAATCCATTTATTACAGTTAAAACTAAAAAAAATATTGTAATAAACTAACTCTTCAACCGACTAATAACAATTGAATGCTACTCGGTGTGAAATTCTCATGAAGTACTTAATCAACTCAGTATTACAACGCTATCAAAATTTTCTACAACACTTTATACATCTAGATGGAATTGCAGCATTGGCACTAAGAATCTACCTTGTTCCTATTTTCTGGATGGCGGGGCAAAATAAACTGATGCATTTTAATGATACGGTTGAATGGTTTGCCAATCCAGATTGGGGCTTAGGCTTGCCTTTGCCTACCCTCATGGCTATTCTTGCGACTTCAGCAGAACTTGGTGGCGCAACATTATTGGCTCTTGGGCTATTTACCCGTTTAATTAGTATTCCACTGATCATTACGATGCTCGTTGCGATCTTGACGGTACATCTACCAAATGGTTGGCAAGCGATCGCAGATGCACATGCTCCTTTTGCAAATGCACAAGTCTTGGCATCTACAGAAAAATTAGAAAAAGCACGCGAAATTTTACAAAACTATGGAAATTATGACTGGCTTACATCGAGCGGTTCATTCGTCATCTTAAATAATGGAATCGAATTTGCTGCAACTTATTTGATTATGCTGCTCGCTTTGCTTGTACTCGGTGGAGGACGATACTTCAGTTTAGATTATTGGCTATCTCAATCTCTAAATCGATTTAATAAGTAAGAAAATGATACACAACACAGTTGCATGGCTTAGTTCGATCTGGCCATGCAAATCCTCAGCAACCGTTTGAAAAACTAGATTTTTAAAAACTTACTTTCAGATTGTTTAAAACGAAAGCTTGTTTAGCCTTTCTGAACTAAATAGCGATATTCAGTATGACTATTTTCATCGAGGCTTTCTTCTTTCAATAACAACTCATGACCTAAATGCATACAAAATTTAGGAATATCCCATGATGTTGATGGATCAGTCGCCAATACTTCAACGATGTCGCCTGACTTTGCTTTACGAATAGCTTGATGCAACATCATCACCGGTTCAGGGCAACGTAAACCTCTCGTATTTAATTGAATAGTAGCAAGTTGGGGTTGTTCAGACATCATAAAACTCAAATATTTTAATATTCACATTTTAACATAAAGTGCAGTTATAAAAATCATCGGCAGCTTTTTGAAAAACTGTACATTTTTTGCATCGTTTTATTGATGCATATCCGCTTTTTCTTCGGTATGATGAAAATCATCTAATTGATATAGAGAGTCTTTAGGAAAGATCATGGTCGAGGAATCCAGTCCGTCGTGGGGTATGCGTGGCTTAAGAAAATGGTTAGGTACCGCACCTGAAACCCGCGATGAATTACTTAGATTAGTACAAGATTCACGTCGCTTTTTAGAACCAGACACCGTTGCTATGCTTGAAGGTGTGCTTGATCTACCAGCCACAAAGATTCGAGAGGTGATGACGCCTCGCACAGCGATTATTAGCTTACAAGAGGATGATCAACTACTTGATATCTTGGATGTTCTAATTGAATCTGCGCATTCACGTTTCCCAGTATTTTCTGCTAATCAATCCGATAATGTTGTGGGTATTCTGCTAGCAAAAGATCTATTACCGTTCCTAACTGAGCGAAATGTCAAAGTTGATATTAGCGCACTCATGCGTCAACCGGTGTTTGTTCCTGAAAGTGCGCGTTCAGATCAAGTATTGCGTATGCTCAAAAATACTCAGACTCATATTGCAATCGTTATCGATGAATATGGCTCTACGTCTGGCTTAGTCACCCTTGAAGATATTCTTGAAGAAATTGTGGGTGAAATTGAAGACGAACATGATATTGCCGATGAAGAAGCACTGTATATCGTCCCAGATAATGATCCAACCACAGCAAATACTTGGATTGTTCAAGCACTTACACCAATCGAACATTTCAACACTATTTTAGATGCTGATTTTTCTGATGATGAAGTTGAAACTATGGGCGGCTTACTGCTACAAGAAATTGGTTTAGTGAGCGATTTACAAGGTCAGACCATTGAGCTTGGCGATTGGCAATTTACCATTATTGAAGCAGATGCACGCACTATTCATCTGATTCGAGCTGTACGTCAATGAGAACCTATTTTGAAAAGCTGTTAAACACTTCTCAATCACAAAAACAGTTGCCTTTTATTTTCCCACTGTTGATTGCACTCACTTCAGGTGCAATCTTTAGTTTTGCTTTAGCCCCATATTACTTTTGGTGGCTCGCAATTTTATCGCCTGCCTTGCTATATGCAGTATTGCATCAACGTACACCAAGACAAGCTTTTGCGCTTGGTTGGGCTTACGGTTTTGGCTTGTGGTTTGTTGGTGCATTTTGGTTGTTTACCTCTATTCATACCTATGGAGACACCAATGCATTTTTAAGCATCTTGATGATTGCCTTTATGGCAACCGCAATGGGCTTATTTACAGCTTTTCAGACTTGGCTTTATCGTCGCTTCTTCCCAGAAACACCACTCACTTTTGCACCGCTTTGGGTATTATTTGAATGGGCTAAAACTTGGGTATTTACAGGTTTTCCTTGGTTATTTGCTGGCTACGCTTTTACTGAGCGCTTACTCGATGGTTACGCTCCGTTATTTGGGATTTACGCAATCTCATTTGTAGTCATCGTCATTGCATGTGCTTTGGTTGAAATCTTAAAAGGTCGTTGGTTTTGGGCAATTCCGTCTACCCTTCTGGTTTTGGGTGCATGGGGGGCTGGATTTATTCAATTCGTGCAGCCTAAAGCGAGTAAGCCACTCAGTGTATCTTTGGTTCAGGGTAATATTCCGCAAGACCTGAAATGGTTAACCGAGTACCAGATTAAAACCTTAGAGATTTATGCAACTCTCACCCGTGCAGAATGGGGACGTGATCTGATTGTTTGGCCCGAATCGTCGATACCGATGTTTCAAACAGATATTCCAGAATTTTTGGATGCCATGGCGGCACATGCAAAAAAAACTGATACTGCTTGGGTCACAGGAATTCCTTATTGGGATTTAGCAAAGTCTCAACAAGTCGGCGAGCCTCTGTATTACAACAGCATTATGTCATCAGGCAGTGAATCACACGGTTTATATAAAAAACAGCGACTGGTTCCTTTTGGTGAATATATTCCATTATCAGGTATGCTGAAGTGGGTTCTGCCTGCAATGCAAAATGATGTCAGTATGAGCGGTTTTTCTCGCGGCGAACCTGATCAAAAACCATTAATCGTGAAAGGTCATGCTCTAGCAGCTGCGATTTGCTACGAAGTTGCTTACCCTAACTTGACTCGTCGTAATGCAACCAATAGTGATTTTTTAATTACTGTGTCTAACGATGCTTGGTTTACAGGTACAGCAGGCCCTTGGCAACATTTGCAAATGGTACAAATGCGTGCCAAAGAAAACGGTCGCTGGTTTATTCGTGCCACCAATACCGGTGTAACTGCATTTATTGATCATAATGGTCATATTGTTAAACAAGCACCGATTGATAAAGAAGCCGTTTTACGTGGTGATTTACCTGCAATGCAAGGACAAACGCTTTACAGTCGTTTAAGTGATTATCCAATTCTAATTTTCTCAGTTTTATTATTAATTTTAGGTTGGATTTATCGCCCTCGAAAAGCTGATATTTCATTTAAATCAAGAAGATAAAATAAAAGAGCGTTTTGAAATCAAAGCGCTCTTTTTTATTTTGTTATTGAATCATGATCATATTAAATTACGAAAGAAAATTGCACACTGAGATAAGCAACTAAACTCGACAAAAATAACATAGGAATATAGCGGTAGGCTTTAAACAACAATTGCTCATACTTGGAAATCATCTCCTGATTGTCCCATACCGTTGTTTTTAAGGCACTTAGGAAGCAAAGCAGAAACCATGCACTTAACATCGTCAAAGCAAAGAAACCAATCATAATTTGACTACTGCCTTCAGCAGCTTGCCATAAACTTAATGCAGCTTGACTCATCGGTAATAAACTTAAAATAAGCAATACAGATTTAAGCATTGCCCAATGAAACTGATTTAGTTCATCCAACAAAAAAAATGCTTTCATCTGATTTCCCCATACCTGAATTAAATGGTCTGAATTGATTATGCAAAGCTTTGATCTAAAGAAATAGTCTATTTTTATGCATAATTTCTTTTTCTTGTAACTATTAAATATGGGAATAATTCTTATTATAACTATCAAATAGCCAATATTTTAATTTATTATTATTTTTCAAAATCTTAATTAATTTTATCAAATTAAGAAACATTATCACTTCACTCTCGATTTATTTATTCTAAAGTGAAGTGACATTTTAACTCAGTGATTATGGCTGATAATGAATATCGGCATCGTTTCCTTCGCCACCTTCTTTACCATCTGCACCGAAAGAATATAAATCAAATGAGCGACCTTCACGACCTGGAATGACATATTGTAAGTCATTTTCCCAACTGTCTTTTGGATAGCCACCTTTCACATATCCACCTGGCAACCAATTTTTAGCTGAAGCAGGTTGATTCACCAATGCATCTAAACCGCCATCTTGCATTGATGGATAACGACCATTATCGAGTTTATATTGATCTAAAGCGCCTGCTACACCTTTAAGTGTAATACTAGTGGTGTCTACTTTGGCTTTTTCACCACGTCCCATGACATTCGGAACGATCAAGGCAGCCAAAACACCTAAAATGACAATCACAACCATCACTTCAATTAACGTGAAACCAGATTGCTTCATATACATTTTTTGCTTATTCATTTTCATCTCTTTCATGCAATTTATTAAATCATATTGTTCATATTAATAATTGGCAACATTACCGCAATCACGATTACCAATACAATCGCCGCCATAAAAACCAGCATCAGTGGCTCAAGTAATGCCAACAACGTGGAGATAAAGGTTGTTACTTCTCGATCTTGCATCGTTGAAGCGCGATCTAACATTCGATCTAACTCACCTGAAGCTTCACCACTACGAATCATTTGTACCATCATTGGAGGAAAATAACCGCAACGCTCTAACTGTGTTGCTAAATTACCACCTTCTGTTACACGCTCCATCGCCACTTCAATTGCATCACGAATCACCCAGTTATTACTGACTTCCGCACCGATACGTAAAGCTTCAACCAATGGTACGCCTGAGCGAGTTAAAATCGATAAGGTACTAGCAAAACGTGCTGCATTTATACCACGTGAAAGTTTACCAAATAGTGGCAATTTGAGTGTTAATCGGTCAAATGCATAATGTCCAGCAGTGGTTCTCAAAAAGCGAGTGAATAAGACGATCGCGATAAATGCAATAATCAGCATCCCTACCCATGCTTGGCGAATGAAGGCACTGATCTTCATCAGCAGAACCGTAATCCACGGTAAAGCCTCTTTACTTTGTTCAAAGGTTTTTACAATCTCAGGTACAACATAAGTCATCAAACCCATCACAATCCCAAATGACATTAACATCAGGATAATTGGATAAATCATTGCACCTTGAACTTTCTTTTGCATTGCGAAACGATTTTCGGTGTAATCAGAAAGTTGATCTAAAATCAGATCTAAATGTCCTGAGCGTTCACCCGCAGCGACAGTGGCAATATAAAGATCTGGGAAACGTCCCGATTGCAACATCGCCTGTGCCAATGAATGACCTTCTAAGACTTTGGAACGCACGGAAATCAAGAGGTTTTGTACATGCGCTTTTTCACTCTGTTTGCTCACAGCACGTAATGCTTCTTCCAAAGGAATACCTGCTGCAACTAACACTGAAAGTTGGCGCGTCATGAGTGCTAAGTCATAAGCACTAAAGCTCTTTTTAAACCATGAACGCTGTTGTTGTTTATCTTTTTGCTCAACCGCATCGACCGCAAGCGGTGTCCATGCTTTATCTCGCAACTGTTGACGAATTTGGCGTGCAGAATCTCCTTCAAGCACACCTTTATGTTGCTTTCCAGAAGCATCAAGAGCAGTAAATTGATAAGCAGGCATGGTTCTGTTCTAATTGTCCCAAAATAGTTGTCGTTACTGTTGCATCCGTGTAGTTGAATCATTCATATTCATTTATGTTTATCAACATAACGCACAGCACTTTAGCATAATTCCATGACATGAAGTCATGCCATTTTACACGTGATTGAAGCCTCTATGCCGACCGAAAATTCTAACGCTTTTCCTTACCGTATTCGAGTTGCCCTACCCGTTTATGTGTATGACACGTTTGACTACACGGTCAGTGCTGAACAATATCAGCAAGCTCAAGTCGGCGCACGTGTTGCCGTCTCATTTGGACGACAAAACCTCGTTGGTATCATTACTGAAAAAGTTGATACCAACGAAATATTTACAGGGCAATTCAAACTTAAAGCGATTACAGAATTACTCGATAATGAAGCAATATTAGATCAACAAGTTTTAACTTTGTTGACATGGTCAGCTCAGTATTATCAATTTCCCATCGGTGAAGTGATTCAAAGTGCTTTACCAAGTTTTTTAAGACAAGGCCGTGCTTTAGATATTTTGTTTCATCTTTGGAAAATTATTCCGCATGATAATCCAGATGTATTATTGAAACGCTCTCAAAAACAATATGATGCATATCAGGTTTTAAAATTACATCCTCATGGCACAACAGAAAATATTTTAAATCTGAGTAGCATCGAAACGGCGACGCTTAAAGCATTAGAAAAAAAAGGCTTAGTCGAATGTTGTCTCGAACCACATGATTTCACCCCAATACCTGTACAGCTTGCTCAAGTCCCCTTAACACCTAATGAAGATCAGAAAAGATCGATCCAACAGATCCTCAAAGCTCAAAATCATTATCAAGCCTTTTTACTCGATGGCTTAACTGGAAGTGGTAAAACCGAAGTTTATCTGCAAGTCATGTATGAAGTATTAAAACAAGGTAAACAAGTCTTGGTTCTGGTTCCTGAGATTGGTTTAACCCCACAAACGGTTGCTCGATTTAAATCACGCTTTCATTGTGATGTGGCTTTAATGCATTCTGGTTTAAATGATTCAAAGCGTTTGCAGGCTTGGCAACACGCGCAAACAGGTAAAGCTTCAATTATTATAGGCACACGTTCTGCAATCTATACACCATTGCCTCAACTAGGCTTGATCATTTTAGATGAAGAACAAGACTTATCCTATAAACAACAAGAAGGTTTTCGCTATCATGCCCGTGATGTCGCTTTATATCGAGGTCATTTACAAGGCTGTCCTGTCATTCTCGGTTCAGCAACGCCAAGTATTGATAGTTATCATTTAGTTGAATCAGGCAAATTACAGTTGCTTGAACTGAATCAACGTGCAGGCGTTGCAGTACTACCCAAAATGCATGTGATTGATTTAAAAATTAGTAAAAAAAAGCATGGTATGAGTCAAACATTGATTGATCAAATCAAACTGACTTTAGAACGTAAAGAACAAGTACTCATCTTTTTAAATCGACGCGGTTATGCACCGATTCTGATGTGTGAAAGCTGTGGCTGGCAAGCCAATTGCCCTCATTGTGATGCCCATTTCACGCTACATTCACAACCTTATCATTATTTGCATTGTCATCATTGCGGTACCATCAATCGTTTGCCAGATCATTGTCCTGAGTGTCAAAAGCAAAGTTTAAAAACGATTGGGGTTGGAACAGCCAAGCTTGAAGAACATTTACAAGAACTGTTTCCTCATAATGAGGTCATTCGTGTTGATCGTGACAGTACCAGTCGTGTAGGTAGCTGGCAGAAAATTTATGATCGTATTCAGCAAAATAAACCCAGCATTTTATTGGGTACACAGATGTTGGCAAAAGGTCATCATTTCCCTTATGTCACCTTGGTTGCTATTTTAGATATTGATTCAGGTCTACTCAGTGTGGATTTGCGTGCACCTGAACGCACTGCACAATTAATTGTTCAAGTCGCAGGTCGTGCAGGACGCGGAGAACATAAAGGTACTGTGTATTTACAAAGTCTCCGTCCTGATCATCCGATGCTTACCACATTGATTAAACATGACTACCGCGCAGTCGCTAAGCAGATGTTAGCCGAACGTAAAATCGCACTACTGCCGCCCTATCGTTATGCGGCTTTGGTTCGAATCGAATCGAAAGATCGGGAATATAGCCAACAGTTCTTAGCTGATATTGCACAACAGTTGAGACTCATGGCAGGCGACTTGGTTGATATTTGGGGACCGATTCCTGCACCTATGGAACGAAAAGCAGGTCGTTTCAGAGCACATATGGTGATTTTGTCTGCTGATCGCGCCAAACTGCACTTTTATTTGCGTCAATGGTGGCAACAAGTGGTACATTTACCTCGACAACATCAACTTAGATTATCAATTGATGTTGATCCACAAGAGTTTAGTTAATGAGCTAGACTTGAGCAGTTACAATGACAAGTGATCTTTCTAAGTTGATCCATCCTATGGATACACGCTCTGCACCATACTTTGTCTAGGCTAAATAGAAAAACTTGAGGCATTGAATGTCTTTATTACTACCGATTATTGTTTTACTGATAGCAACTTTAATTACTGTTCCTTTGACAAAACATTATGCTTCAAGCACAGTGTTGGGATACCTCATTGCAGGACTGTTACTGGGTACAAGTGTGCTTGGTCTGATTGAAGAGCCTCGACTCATCGAGCAACTGCTCAGTTTGGGCATGATGAGTGTTATGTTGTTTCTCGGTTTCTCATTTCGACCAGTACAGCTTTGGTTAGAACGCAAAAGAATACTTAGAAATAGCGGTCTTCAACTCGCAATTATCACTCCTATTCTCATTGCAATATGCTTTTTATTATTCAAACAACTTCTTACGAGCATTATTCTTGGCTGTGCTTTCGCTTTTTCAGCAGTGGCGTTAGTACAACAGTTCCTACAGCAGAAACAACAACTCAACGCCCACTTAGGGCAAATGAGTTTAGCTACATTACAGTTTCAAGCATTGTTTGCTGTCATTTTGATCGCAATGTTTCCTTTACTCGAAGATACGGCGTCTACACGACATGGTGTGGCTTATTTTGCTGCAATCATTGCCACGATTTCAGGATTATTTTTGGCAAGTCGCTATTTGGTTCGCCCTGCATTTCGATTCTTAGCCCATAAAAACAGTATTCATTTAATTCCTGTACTGAGCTTACTGGTTGTACTGTCTGTCATCCTAATTATAGATATTTTAAATATTCATAGCTTGATTGGTGCATTTTTAGCAGGTGTATTATTAGCTGAAACAGAGTTTAAAGCTGAAATTGAGCGGATTATTCTGCCCTTTAAAGATGCCTTGATTGGTCTATTTTTCCTTGCGATCGGTTTAGGAATTTCGCTAGAACCTTTAAGTCAAACACCTCTTTTTATTGTCACATGTATTTTAGCTTTGGTTTTGATCAAAGTGATTGTGATTGCAGCAGTAAGTTATTATCAACAACGTAATACCAAACTCAGCATGTTGCTCGCAATTACACTTGCGCAAAGTGGTGAACTAAGCTTTATTCTGCTCAAATTAGCTGAAAATGAAAGTTTACTCACAACACCGCTGCTACAATCTAGCTTACTGGTTATATTCGGCTCCATGTTGTTAACGCCACCATTGTATTGGTTATTGAATAGCAAGATTTTGCCTAGACTCCATCAGAACAATATGGCTACAAATGAGATCGATATTCCACAACACCCTATTGTGATCGTCGGATTTGGTCGTTTTGGACAAGTGGTTGCACGCGCTTTACATGCACAAGGCAAGCAATTCAGTGTGATTGATAGCAATCAGCCGAATGCAGACTTTATTGAACAATATGGACACCGTTTTATTGATGCTGATGTCACGCAAGTTGAAAACTTACGTGCCGCTGGGATCGAGTACTGCACACTCCTCATCCTTGCCATTGATGATGTTGAAGACAGCATGAATTTAGCCCGTCACCTACGCTTAAACTATCCTGATTTAACCATCTTTATGCGAGCACGTGACCGTCATCATGCTCACTTGATCAATAGTTTAGGTATTCCAAATATTTGGCGAGAAACCTACGCATCTTCATTAAATGTGGCTATGCACGCTTTAGTTAGGACAGGTATTTCAAGTGATGAAGCACAGGCACAAATTGAGTTATTTAAACAGGAAGATGAACAACTGCTGATGCAGCAACATTACCTTTCTCAAAAACAAGATATTGTTGAAAGTTATCCGAATGCCATTGCAGAACTGCAATACTTATTTGAAAACACGAAAACTTTCATTCCAAATCGAATGAAGCATGAGCAAAACACACAAACTGATGCAAATTCACCCAATCAAACATCTTGAGTTTTGACAAACTGACACCATTATTGACTGCATAACCATAGACCTTTTATAAAGCCTTTCGCGCTTTTAAAGGCAAAGCGTTGCTTTGTTTTCCCCTTAGGGGTACTGGAGAAAAATATGTCTGATTTACGCCAACGCTTTTTTATCGAAAATAGTCCTATTCGCGGTGAAATAGTTCATTTGGAAGAAGCACTACAAACTGTTTTGGCGAAACGTGAGTATATGCCTGCGGTACAAAGCTTATTGGGTGAAATGTTAAGTGCAACAGCTTTACTAGCAAGCACATTGAAGATTCAAGGGCGTATTAGCTTGCAGATTCAAGCAAATGGTACATTTAAATGGGCAATGGCAGAGTGTAACCATTTAGGTGAGGTCCGTGCTTTGGCGGATTATGAAGATGATCCACGTTTCGCCGAAGGTACGGACAGTAGCACTGTGCTTGCAGCATTAACCAACCCTATTCTGTTTATTAATATTGAACCAGAGCATGGTGAACGCTATCAAGGTATCGTACCGCTGGATCAACCGACCTTAGCGGGTTGTTTAATCCAATACTACGACTTATCTGCACAGATTCCGACTCACATTGTGTTGGCAACCAATAGTCAGCGTTCAGGTGGTTTATTGATTCAGCTCCTTCCTCGTAATGACGAAGAAGAACAAAGATTGGTTGACGAAGATTTATGGCCACGTTTGACCATGCTAACCGAAACCTTAAAACCTGAAGAACTCACTGATCTTTCAGCCGATGAAATTCTTTATCGTTTGTATAATGAAGAAGAAGTTCGCCTACCTGATGTTGAAGAGTTAAAGTTTGGTTGCACTTGCTCTCGTGAACGCTGTGCGAATGCATTGATTCAAATTGGTGTAACAGCAGTACATGAATCTCTTGAAGTTCAAAATCCGATTCAAATGGATTGCCAATGCTGTAACACACGTTATGAATTTACCGCCGAAGAAGCTTTAGCTTTGTTTGGTGAGCATTTGAGTTAAACCTTGATCATTTTTGTCTCTCTTCTTATGATTATAAATTGAGAGACAAGTATCAGATAAATGAATTATAAAATATTTAAAGTAGGCTTAAATATAGGTAAAATAAATCACAAAATAGACCTCTCCTCAAAAAATGAATGCTTACCATGAAAAACACATTGATGAGTTGATTGAGTTAATTTATCAGATTCCATTAAGCCCAAATGGATGGGAAAAGTTTGGTAATCGATTAAATCAAATTTTAGGTTCGTCCCTTGTACATTTATTGGCAATGGATTTTCAACGCCAAGCTCTCTCTTACAGTTACGCAGTAAGTATTATGCCCGAGGCACTTATTGCAAGCACTGAGGTGCATTATTTACACTATCCTGTAGATGCAGACCCAAGATGGACAAGTTTTCTCAATCCAGAACGTAAAGGCTGGTATCAATGTCATTATCATATTAGTGATGAATACGTTGCACATTCTGAACTTTTTCAAAATGTCTTTTTGCCCGCACAAATACGTTATACAGCAGCACATGAGTTAATCCTAGATGATCAACTCTGTGTCTTATGGGGAATTAGCACATCACCTCAACGACAACCTTTAAATCAAAATGAATTGAATTTTCTTGATCAACTACTTGTTCATTTAAAGCGTATTGCAAAAATTCAACGCCATATCTTTGAATTTTCATCTAAAGCCATAATGGGCTATGCTCTGATTGATAAACTTGCACAACCGATTATGTTGCTAAATCTCACAGGGGAAGTGTCACACTGTAATCACGCCATGCAACAACTACTTAGTAAAATGGAAACAATTAAAATTGAAAAAAATTATTTAAAATTACCTGAACCTTATCAAACAAAATTTACTGAAAGTCTAAAATATATTGAATTTTCACATAAATACCAACAACTTTTATCTGAGCAAAAACTCGAAGATGGCTGTATTAAAATCATAAATCAAGAGAGTGAAATTTTGTATATCTTTGTAAGCGCTTTGATCTCTGAACAGGAAATTAGAGCATTTGGTATACGTCCACAAGTCATGTTGACTTTTTATTCACCTACACATTCGGTATCAATTGATCCTCATCTACTCAATATCGCCCTTAACCTAACACCTGCTGAATCCAGAATCGCTCTAGGTTTATTAGATGGTCTATTACCCAAAGAAATTGCAAAACGAGATCAAGTACATATAGATACTGTTCGTAAACAAATCCAGTCTATTTACAGAAAAACAGAGACTAATCGACAGGCTGATTTAGTTAAGCTCCTATTAAATATGCCACGTTATTATTAGTGCATATATCACGTTTATACCCAATATTGGGAATGGATCATTAAACTCCCCCTATTCATAATCATTTAAATGATCGAATACAGGCATATTTCAATGAAACTGTTAAATCTTTGCATCGCTATACTATGTTTTAGTTTAACAAGTTGTATGACGATGGATACACTATCTGAAAGTAAAGAAAATTTTAAAGAAGGAAAATACGTTACTGGTACTTTTACAGGGCTACTCGGATTAACTATTATGCCTATTGCTGATGTATTTACTTTAGGTGGAACACTCAGTGCAGATGAAGCTGCTGGTGTTTGGACAGGGGCAGCGAATACTTATAACCAAAATGGAAACTACAATCAATCTATTCAAAATAATGATTGTAACAGTATCCGTAGAAATACGCCTGCCAATGCAATCCGTGCGTGCCAATGTGAAAAAGGCAGAGTTAAACAAAGTAATGATCATGTCGCTTGTCAACGCACACCCTCAACTCTCTCTTGGGGATGCTCTTTTTTTGATAATGGTCGCCATCAATGTGCTGTACGTTAAGGAAACCAAAATATGAATAAAAACAAAAATATATTGAACTATAGCATACTTATTTGCTGCACAGGTTTACTCCTTACTTCAAATACGCATTCAAAATCAAAATCCTGTAGCGAAGTAGCAGACGTTAGCAAGGAAGCTTGCTTAATGGACGGGGGTTATTCTAGAGGCATGAATAAAAGCCAAAGTTCATTAGACCAAACAGCAAGCGTTATTAATGCCTTAACACCAGCCTTGCAACAATGGGCTGCAAATATGGATGCTCAACGGCGTAAAGATGAAGAGGAAAGTAAGAAAAGACAAGCTGAATACGAGGCTAAGAAAAAAGCAGATCAAGATAATTTTAACCAGTATGTAAATCAAGCCAAAGACGACCCTAACACAAATCCTTGGGCAAGCTCTTCTACAAATCGAGAGAAAGAGGAAAAACGCCTAGATGTAAACCTTGGGTATTGTGTAGAACAAAACTTCTCTCGACAATCTAATGGAAAGTTTGCACTTCGTAATATCTGTAATTTTGCGATTAATCTTAAATATACGTTTTCAATCAGTAAAACTTTTAGTGGCACATACACAACTTTACGCCCCAATGAAATGACTTTTGAAACAGGCAAAGAGAATGAAAAAATTAAATTCATGATGTGCCCAGTTCCTAAAGTGCCTCAAACCTTAGATGGAGGATGTATCTAATGGAAAAATTATTATTCATACCTTTAGTAGTGATTCTAGGTGCATGTGCAACAAATAGTTATGACAAAGAAAAACAAAAATATGCAAAAATTTTTAATGCAGATGATCCAAATATCAGGTTACAGCTTTTAGAGGAACGTCAGCAAATTGTATGTAAACATAAATATAATAAATATGATTGTCCAAAAGTATTACTTCAAATTGCAGGTGTTTCTGCAATTCAATTAAAACAATACACTAAAGCAGTTCAAGCTGCTGATAAGTCATTTACTTTATCTGCTCCAAGAGATTTCTATGAACGGTGCAATAGTACTTGGAATATTGATTTCACATATTGGGCTCGGAGTTCTTCAAACAATGAAAAAATGCGCCAAAAGTTAAAACAGCAAGGTTTAGATAAAACCTTTGCAATGGTTTATTATCAAGCATTAAAAGGTGCAAATGACCCTAAAGCGAAAGATCAATTAAATCTTGCCTATACATGTGAACTATATATTGGAGACGCTGATAAAAATCTAGTCTTAGATAACTATATACAAGAAAGCCAAAACATGCTTGATACTAAACAACAGGCTTATGTTAAAATATTTATCAATAAAATCTACAAGCCTATTCACAGATCTCAAAGCAAAATTAATAGTTATAACTTGGAAGATAAACAAATAAATGCACATAAGTTTGTCTTATATAGCAACGCATTAACCCAAGCCAAAAAAATGAATTTACCACAAGTTTATCAAGATTACTTGACTAATAATATCAATCTCCACAAATCATTAGGTGGAGGAAAATAAAATTTAAATCATTGATGATATTTTATAGGAGACTCTACAGACCAGATAAAATTTATAAAGGTAAAAGCCTTAATAAAACTTCATTCATAACATGCGCTTCAGCAGTGGTCATTTTTCGGGCTTACGGTCTTTCCAAGAGAGCATCTGAATCAGGCTGGCTGCAACAACAGATGGATGCTCCAAATTATCAATAGAGACTTCTGTTGCATGTCAACGAATATACATCAGCCTAAGCGATGATTCCGATGATCTTACCTGCTAAACTGAAACAAATCACAACATAACCGCTCTACCCTTTCTCCCTCAATCGTCAAATAATAGAATGAAAAGCAATAGATAAGACGATAATCAATGCCAAAAAACTATTATGAAGAATTAGGTGTGACCAGAGAAGCTTCTGCAGATGAAATTAAAAAAGCCTATCGAAAACTGGCACGTAAATATCATCCTGACATTAGCAAAGAAAAAGATGCGGAAGCTAAAATGCAGGCAATCAATGTTGCCTATGACACTTTAAGCAATACCGAAAAAAAAGCTGAATATGATCAGATGCTCGATCATCCACAAGGTTTTTCGCATTCTGGACAAGGTAATCCAAGCGGCTTTGACGGCTCACAATTTTATCGTCAAAGTTCAGGAGATGGTGCAGATTTTAGTGGCTTTGAAGATTTATTTGGTCGTTTCGGTTCAGGTTTCGGCGGAGGGCAACAACGTTCGCAGCGTCAACAACGCAGCTATCGTGGCGAAGACCAACATGCCAGTATTCAGGTGGATTTAGATATTGCTTATCATGGTTCAACACAACAAATTACGCTGCAAATTCCAACCTATAGTGTTTATGGCGAACCTGAAGTCCAACGCAAAACCCTAGAAGTTAAAATTCCGAAAGGAATGAAAGAAGGTCAACAAATCCGCTTAAATGGTCAAGGACAAATCGGTATCAATGGCGGCGAAAATGGTGATCTTTATATTGAAATCCAATACACAGAGACTGATCGAATTCGTGTCGAAGGCGCTGATGTTTATCAAACCATTGATGTTAGCCCTTGGGAAGCAGGTCTCGGAAAAAGTATTGAAGTTCATACTCCTGCTGGGCTGCTTAAAGTGAACTTACCGAAAAATGCCAAAAATGGACAACAATTACGCTTAAAAGATAAAGGGATTCCAAACAAAAACGTTGGACATCTGTATTTAATAATTAATATTGTTTTACCGCCAGCACATACCGAACAAGAACAACAAGCTTACCAAACATTTGCTGAAAGCTTTTCATCGTTCAGACCTCGTGCCTCATAAGGAGTAAGATCATGACAACCATTCAATACAAAGAAATTCAATATGACGGTCACTGCCAAGTTGAAATCATTGATGAACAATTGGCACTTGATCTTGAGCACTTTGCAGAGGCTTGTGGACAAAGCACTGACTGGGTTTTAAAACTCATTGATTATGAAATTTTACAAATTCAGGTCGATCCACAAAGTTATCAATTCATTGGTGAAGATGTTGCACGCGCTCGTCGAGCATATCGTTTACAACGTGACTTCGATGCAAGTCTCTCTGCTGTCGCCGTAATGTTAGACTTAATTGATGAGGTGCAACAGCTACGCAAACAACTCAAACATTTTCATTAATCAAATGTATCACATTCATAAATGACTAAACTCTTTATTTCAGTTTAGTCATTTTCTCGACTTCTTTTAGCGTTTGCTTAATCGGTTCATAATCCAAGAACCACAGCAAATTAAAATTCCGCTGTCTGTGCTGCTGTGCTAATAAATCAATCACACTCCGCTCACCACGTCCAACCAAATGCTGTCGATAAAAATAATAGAGCAAGAATACAGTGCTCATCAGCATAACCCCAAGCATAATCCAAAAGCCAACAGGTGATTTCAGTCCCGGAATAAACTCAAAGTTCATGCCATATACTCCCGTTAACAAAGTCAGCGGTGCAAATATCGCAGTAATAATTGCTAAGATACGCATGTTTTCATTGGTTTGATTGGCGATTGCTGAGAAATGTAAATCTATTGCAGATTGAATTGCATTCCTTAAACGTAAAGTATGTTTTTGCACGCGTTCAACATGGCTCATCAAATCATTCAAACGAACCAAGAGAATGTCCTGTGCTTTATGTTTACGCTCACCGAATACATGATGATAATTATCCACGAGTTCATCTCTAAACTCCTGCAAAGTTTCAATCTGTTCTTCACATAAGTTTTCAATTTGCTGAAATGCCATATCTTCATGGAACAACTGATGCCACTGCTTAAAGCGACGATTGCCTTGTAATAGCTGCTGTTGCCAATACTCCACACGGCGTGTCAATGGTTTACGTAGATTCAGATAACCATCAATCATGCTATTAAGTAATCTTAAGGATAGATCAGCTGGTGTACTGGGTAATTTACGCGGTTTATTTTGCTCGACAATTGCTCGCCCCATAATCATTTGCAGACGTTGGATGTAACTTTCTACCGCTTTATTACCCTGCTCTCTTACACTCACCAAAACCGTGGGGGTAAAAATAAAACTCATTGGCGTGGTCGCTAAACCAAAAATACTTTCATGTGATTCAGTGGTGCTATCACTTTCAAGAATCTGATCATCTGGGCTAATCAGCTTTCTAAATACCAGAAGATCATATTCTTCAACAGTGTCAAATGCGCACGGGTGTTCAATATTGAGTAAATCGCGCATATGAAATTCATTGGGTACAAGTCCAGTATGCTCGTAAATATTCTTTTGCCATGTCTCGGTATGATTCACAAGATCTTGTCTTAAACTATCCACCCATAAAAATTCAAGCGTATGTTCTAAATGTTCTTCTGCGCTAATAAAAACGGTATTTTCAGTATTATGGCGATAAAAATAATAAAGTTGCATAGGTCTTTATGAATGTGACTATCTAAGCAAATGCTGCCATGAAGCTTCGTAAAAAGCTACGGATATTACATAGCAAAATATAATCCAAAAAAAAGCCTTCATGTATTGCATGAAGGCTTTTTAACAATATTAAAAATTAAACGTCTTGCTTCACGATACCATGTTTTAAAGCTTGGTCTAATTGCTCTTTATCTAAAGCATTATCCCATTTTGCAACCACGATTGTTGCACACGCATTACCAACTAAATTGGTTAATGCACGACATTCCGACATGAAGCGATCAATACCTAAAATCAGTGCCATACCCGCAACTGGAATCGCAGGTACAACTGAAAGTGTCGCCGCCAAGGTAATAAAACCTGCACCCGTAATACCTGCTGCACCTTTAGAACTCAGCATCGCAACCAATAAAATTGTGATCTGCTGAGTGAAGCTCAGTTCAATATTACATGCCTGTGCAATGAATAAAGCAGCCAAGGTCATATAGATATTGGTACCGTCCAAGTTAAATGAATAACCTGTTGGAATCACCAAACCAACAACTGATTTTTCACAACCCGCTTTTTCCATCTTCGCCATAAGTGATGGGAGTGCTGCTTCAGATGAGCTTGTTCCAAGTACTAACCACAATTCATCTTTGATATAACGAATGAGATCAATAATGGAGAAACCATTGTATTTTGCCACTGCACCTAAAACGATGATGACGAACAATAAAGCCGTGATGTAAAACGTTGCAATCAGCAACATGAGATTACCAATAGAGCTAATACCATACGCACCAATCGTGAATGCCATCGCACCAAATGCACCGATTGGAGCGAACTTCATCAACATACCAACCAAGGTAAAAACAGGATTAGTTAATTGTTGAAGAAAATCGGTTACAGGACGACCAAGATCACCTGATTTAGCCAATGCCAAACCAAATAGTACTGCAACAAATAAAACCTGAAGAATCTGTCCAGACACGAATGGACTGATCAAAGTATCAGGAATGATATTCATTAAAAAACCAGTAATAGTCGATTCATGTGCTTTAGCCGCATATTCATCTACTTTAGTGCTGTGCAAAGTGCTTGGGTCAATATTTAAACCATGTCCAGGTTCAATCAAATTACCAACAATCAGACCAATGATCAGCGCAAGTGTTGAAAAGGTCAGAAAGTAGATCATCGCTTTACCTGTTACACGCCCAACACTACCGAGATTTTTCATCCCAGCAATACCAGTCACAACGGTCAGGAAAATCACAGGAGCAATAATCATCTTAACCAATTTAATAAAGGCTTCACCAAGTGGCTTTAAGCTTTCACCAAATTCAGGAAAAAAATGGCCTAATAATATCCCCGCAACAATTGCGAAGATCACTTGCACATAGAGGATTTGATAAAATTTGGGTTTCTTTGGTGGCTGTTGGTCATCTTGACCTGCGGCTACATGGTCGACGTGCATGCGCGATATTCCTTCATATTGGGATGAAAAATAGACTTCCGACTGTCTATCTAAAACCTAACAAACACAGGTAGGAGCGGAAAGTTTGAGGATTCTACGTTAATTGTGATAAATACAATTTGAGCTATAGACTAATGTCTAATATAAATTTGATTTATGTTTATAGTTTTGATTTTTTATATCTATAACTTTCATTAAGTTAATAAAAAAGCGCATTGTTAAAACAATGCGCTTTTTTTAAGCTGAGATCTTACTATTATTGAGCTTGCTCAATATCTTTCATTGTCAACTTGATACGACCACGATTATCAACATCAGCAACTTGTACTTTAAGCTCTTGACCTTCTTTCAATACATCAGTCACATTTGCAATACGCTCATTTGAGATTTGCGAAATATGAAGTAAACCGTCAGTACCTGGCATGATATTAACGAACGCACCAAATTCAACGATGCGAATCACTTTACCATCATAGATCTTACCTGGTTCAACTTCAGCAGTAAGTGCTTGGATTTTCGCAATCGCAGCACGAGCAGCAGCTTTAGTTTCACCAAATACACGTACTGTACCGTTATCTTCGATATCAATCGCAGCTTTAGTTTCTTCAGTAATCGCACGAATGGTTGCACCACCCTTACCAATCACGTCACGAATCTTGTCTGGATTGATATTAATCACTTCGAAAGTCGGTGCATTGGCACTGATTTCTGCACGCGCACGTGAAATGACTTTGTTCATTTCATTCAAGATGTGCATACGACCAGCAAAAGCTTGGTTTAATGCAACTTCCATAATCTCTTCAGTGATCCCTTCGATCTTGATGTCCATTTGAAGTGCAGTAATACCGTTTGCAGAACCTGCTACTTTAAAGTCCATATCGCCAAGATGATCTTCATCACCCAAGATGTCTGAAAGAACTGCGAAACGCTCGCCTTCTTTCACTAAGCCCATTGCGATACCCGCAACTGGTGCTTTTAATGGAACACCTGCATCCATAAGTGATAATGAAGCACCACATACAGAAGCCATTGAAGATGAACCGTTAGATTCAGTAATGTCAGATACAATACGAATCACATACGGGAAGCGGTCAGCCGCAGGAAGAACTGCTTGCACACCACGACGCGCCAAACGACCATGACCGATTTCACGACGTTTAGGACCAGATTCACGACCAGTTTCGCCTACTGAGTATGCAGGGAAGTTATAGTGCAACATGAAGTTGTCAGTTTTAGTACCAGCAAGGGTATCAACCATTAACGCATCACGAGTATTACCCAAAGTTGTTGTTACCAACGCTTGAGTTTCACCACGTGTAAATAATGCAGAACCGTGAGCACGATCTAATACACCCACTTGCACATCGATACCACGAACAGTTTTCGTGTCACGACCATCAATACGCGGTTTACCCGATAAAATGTTGTCACGTACTGTACGGTATTTAAGATCTTCAAATAATTCGTTTACTTCATCAGCAATACCCGTTTCGTCATTTTCTGGAACGAACTGTGCAACTGCTTCAGCATAAAGCGCGTCAAGTGCAGCATAACGATCTTGTTTCACAGCAATGGTATATGCTTCTGAGATTTTAGCTTCGAATGCTGCTTTTAATTGCTCAAGCAATGCTTCGTTTTTGCTTGGAGCAACCCAAGTTGATTCAACTGCACCCGCAGCGGCAGCAAATTCTTTGATCGCTTGAACTGCAATTTGCATTTCATCATGACCAAAAAGTACTGCACCTAACATTTGATCTTCTGAAAGTTCTTTCGCTTCAGATTCAACCATAAGCACAGCTGATTCTGTACCCGCAACCACAAGGTCAAGATCGCTTTCTTTTAATTGTTCAAAGTTCGGGTTTAAAACATATTCGCCGTTGATTAAGCCAACACGTGCACCAGCGATTGGACCACGGAAAGGTGTACCAGCGATAGACAATGCCGCTGAAGCACCAAGCATTGCTGCAATATCAGCATCCATCGTTTTGTCAGAAGAAACAACTGTTGCTGTTACTTGAATTTCATTGAAGTAACCTTCTGGGAACAACGGACGAATTGGACGGTCAATTAAGCGTGAAATTAAAGTTTCAGCTTCAGAAGCACGACCTTCACGTTTACCATAACCACCTGGGATACGACCCGCAGCATATTGTTTTTCTTGATAATTAACAGTCAATGGGAAAAAATCTTGACCAGCTTTTGCTTTAGGTTGCGCTACAACTGCAACTAAAACAGTTACACCACCCATCGTGACTAAAACTGTATTTGCTTGACGTGCAACGCGACCCGTTTCTAAAACAACTTGGTGTTGACCAAATTGGAATTCTTTACGAATGATATTAAACATAGACATATATTGTATTTTCCTAATTTTATTCTAGTGAGACCCCTAAGGTTTGGCATTCAGACTACAACTGCTGTGTAGATAAATGACAAAGCTTAGAAGCCATCGCACTAGACCAAATTTTTTAAAAAAAGCTAAACACAAAGAAGGAGCGAACAAGCGCCCCTTCTAAAAATCGCTTAACTTAAATTAAGCGAAACCTTATTTTCAACAATAAAGCATAACAACATGCGAAATAGCGAAAACAAAGCCAAATCGAATTAACGACGTAAACCTAATGCGCCGATCAAAGCAACATAACGACCGTGATCTTTACCGTTTAAGTAATCAAGTAATTTACGACGTTGGTTTACCATACGAATCAAACCACGACGGCTATGATGGTCGTGTTTGTGTTCTTTAAAGTGACCTTGCAAATCATTGATTTGAGCAGTCAATAAAGCAACTTGTACTTCTGGTGAACCTGTGTCGTTTTCAGCACGAGCATATTTAGCAATGATCTCTGCGCGATCTGCGTTAGTTAAAGCCATTCGATTTCTCCGAGATGCTTAAAAAATAAATGATATTGATCAGTTGCGAGCAACTGACTGCCGTGCATCACTACAGCAAGTCGCCTATTTTAAGTGATCTGTCGTTATATTGCAAAAATGTTTTAACTTCACGGGCATTTCGGCAGCTGACAGCGCTAAACAAAATAGGCACACTAACATTATTCTGTTTTCAGTTTATGACAGAGATGAAAGAAAACGAAAAAATGCGAGGGAATCGTGAAAATTTTATCAACCAATACCTGTTATGTACCCAATGACTTAAATCAAGTCATTCGCGCTAAAGATGAAGTCGCTGCCGAATTAGGCGGGATGACAGATAAACAAGTCCAAAAAATTTGGAACAGCGTTGAATCTCTGTATAAAACAGGAAACTATCCACTCATCACATTGTGTTTACGTCGTCAGGGGCAAATTCTTTTAAATAGAAGTATCGGTTATGCACAAGGAAATTCACCCGATGGTTTAGCTACAGATGCTAAGATTGGCACGCCTGATACCCCTGTTTGCTTATTCTCTGCCTCTAAAATGGTCACTGCAATGCTCATCCATATGTTGGATGAACGTGGTGATCTGAATTTACTAGATCCTATCAGTTACTATATTCCTGAATATGGGGTAAATGGTAAACGTCGTGCCACTATTTTTCATTTGCTATCCCATCGTGGCGGTATCCCTCGCATTGACAGTGAAGTTACCCCCGAACTACTTTTTAGTCAGGAAGAAATTTTAAAACTGTTATGCGCAGCAAAACCAGTTTCTCCTTCTGGTACGCATCTTGCCTATCATGCTGTAACAGCAGGCTATATTTTGGGTGAGATCGTTAAGCGCGTCACTGGACAAAGTGTTCGAGATTTTTTAGCTGAAAATATAGAGAAACCAATGGGTTTAGATTATTTCAACTATGGCTTAAAACCTGAATATCGTGACGATGTCGCACTAAACTATGCCACGGGGATTCATCCAAGTTTAGGCACGGATCACTATCTCAATCATGTATTGGGTGGTGGACTACAACTTGCGGTCGATGTGACTAATGATAGCCGCTTTATGGATACGATTTGCCCTGCTGGAAATATCTATACCAGTGCTGAACAAGCTGGACGCTTTTTCGAAATGCTATTAAGTGGTGGTGAATATCAAGGTAAGCAAATCATGTCACCACAAACAGTGTTTAGGTCAACCCTTCCTACTTCTGGTGTAAGCTTGGATCGTACTTTATTAGCACCAATGCGATATGCATTAGGTCCAATGTTAGGAAGCAATCCGGTTGGTTTATTTGGACCAATGACAGGGCAAGCTTTTGGACATATTGGTTTCTCTAATATTTTATGCTGGGCTGATCCTGAGCGTGATATTAGTGTATCTCTGTTGACGACTGGAAAATCTGTTGTTGGAACACATTTACCAGCACTAGCAAAAACACTGTATCAAATCTCAACGAACAGCCCGAAGATCCCCAAAAATCAACGCCGTTCGTTATTTGCCACTGATCGTACAGAAAACGATAACGTTTAAAGAATAGTAAGCACAAAAAAGCCCAAGTTGTAGCTTGGGCATTTGCGCGTAGTTTTTTATTATTATCATTTTTACTTTATTTTTATTATTCGTTGTTTTTATCTTCTACATTCGGCCCTCTGAATGTACTGCACACATCATATTTTTAGTCTTTATTCAGATGTTTGCTATCTTTCTATACCGACTATTCTGTCATAATCAATTATGGAGAAAAATAGCATTTTGCTTATCTCTTTGTAAGCAAAAACGTACAGGTCTGTATAACATTTAACTTAATAATAAAGAATAATTGTAGAACAATCATATTTTTAGTTTAAATGTTTAGTGTAAATAGCCCTTGAAAAATGAAGCTTAAAATAAAGGTGTGGATAGAAGACTTTTTAAAAATTTGAACAAAATAAATATAATAATTATCATCGAGTTATAAGTATTTTTTGATATAAATAAAAAAGCCCTGTAGTCTCTCCCAAAACTACAAGGCTTAGCGGCTGTAAGTTTCCTCTTTTATCACTTACCTCACTGTAAGTTCGCTGTCTCATTGACGTTATTATTATATTTTTGCGATTTACCTAGCTTTCCTTGCTAGGCTCTTTGTGTATACATGATCTCAAAAACCTTTATTTCACTCTAGCGACAATATCTCGAATCTCTGTAAGCTTTTGCTTACAAAATAGTGAATTTTAAAGAATAATTACACAATCACGTTAAATTGATCTTTTGCACTAAACCACTACGGCGAACTGTTCGTACTGTAAGTGATTGTAACAATGCGTTTCGGTCTGCTAGCAGTGTCACCACTTTTTTAGCTCGGGTGACGGCTGTGTAAATTAACTCTTGGCTTAATAGTTTTTCTGCATTTGCATCAAATACAATCGCTGTATGTGTAAACTCTGAACCTTGAGATTTATGAATGGTTAAAGCAAAAGCGGTTTGCATATTTCTAGGCAAACGGTGTGCTGAAATCCATTTGTTTAAACTTGGAAAAAACACTTCAAATTGCTGTGGCTGAGCTCTATGTTTAAAACAAATTCCAATATCGCCATTTGAAATTCCTAACTGATAGTCGTTATAAGTCATCATTACAGGACGACCCACATACCATTCAGCAATCGCTATCTGCTTGAGTTGCTGATTTAACCAGCGTTCAGCATATCGATTGATTTGTTCAATACCTAAAGTACCATGTTTCACTGCCGCTAAAATTCGGTAGTCATCAAAAGTACTGATCACCTGTTGAATATATTCTGTCGGTTGCTCAGCATTTAAATAGGCAATTAATGAATCAACATAAGCTCGAAAACCATACATTAATTTTTGTTGATATTGTTCAACATCCATTTTTTGTGCAGTAGCGAAATACTCGAGTTGGATCACATCTGACATTTCTTTAGTTAATGTAATATCTTGCAACGGCGCAGCTTTTACAATTTCGTCTTCAAGTTGTGTCAAAATCAATTCTGGTCGTGATGAATCTTGTTGTGCTTGAATAAATCGTGCAAATTGTCCGATTTTGGCTTCATCTGAAAATCGACGGCTATTTTTAAGCTGCACGCGGTTCTCAGCCAAAGCATCAACTTGCTGTAAATCTGCCAAAACTGAGCCTACATCAACCGAAGCCAATTGATTAGCATCACCTAGTAAGATAATTCGACAAGATTCAGGTACAGCTTCAAACAATGCAGTGGCGAGATTTAAGTCCAACATTGATGCCTCATCGACAACAATCACATCATAAGGCAAGGGCTGCTTCGCATTAAAGCGAGGAATTTGTCGATTTCCCATTCCCAATAAACGATGCAAGGTCTGTGTGCTTTGATTGCGTAACTCATCGGTGACCAAACCAGAAGCAATTAATTTAGGATCTTTAAATGAGTTTTGCAGTGCTTCTTGCATTCGCTGCGCGGCTTTTCCGGTGGGTGCAGCCATTGCAATTCGGATATCAGGAATCATTTGGTTGAGTGCCGCAATGATACGTGCCAAGGTATAAGTTTTACCTGTACCTGGCCCACCTGTGATGATACTGAGCCATTGTTGCAATACCATTTTCAGAGCAGCTTGTTGAAATTCATCTTCAAGCAATGATTCATATTCAGAAATATCGATTGCTGGTGTCATTTGTCGCTTTAATCGGCAAATCTGCTGTGCGAGGCGTTGTTCTAACTGCCAATATCGGTATAATGCCAAGCCCTGCTGATCGTAGACACATGGGGCAACTTGAGTGGCTGCTTTTTCGCTTGAAATTGCTAAATCACCCAAGGTTTCGAGTTGAACTGAATCAACTTGAATACAACTATCGCCATTTAAACTAGCTTCAATCAGTTGTTGTAATACATGTGCAGCACTATCTGCTTGAGCAGATTGAGAAAATTGGACTTGTGTGAGATAACGACTCCACACATTTATCCAAGTCATTTGTTCTGACTGATCACTGATTAGCTTGTCCACAGAGTTATCCTCAAACTTACCCACACGCTTGTCCACAAGGTTATAAACATGCTTATCCACATGATAAGACTTTGTTTAATTTAAATTTAGCCATTTCATCTACACAACATTCCCTAGTTTATCCTCAAAGAAATATCCCAATATTGCGTCCAAACGCAAGATAAACTCATCCTCAGGTTTCCAATAAAAATAGCCTTGATCAGCTTGTCCATTCATGCCGCGCAAATATAAATAAGATGCGCCACCTAAGTGCTGGTCAATACGATAATTTTGCAATTTCACACTTAAATAACGGTGCAATGCCACTAAATATAAAGCGGCTTGAAGCCAATAACTGGATAAAGACATACTTTCAGCAATGTGTGTAGATTGATAATCTGCTTGATCTTCACCTAAGTAATTACTCTTATAATCAGCAATATGGTATCGCTGCCCATCAAAGTAGACTAAATCGATCGAACCATTCAAATAGCGTGCTGATTTCGCATCAATAAACTCAGGCATTTGAATGTCATACTCTTCAAATAACTGTTGTACACGCTGCATCGCTAACACACGATCGGATAACGCTAAGTAAAACGGACACTCTGATAAATACTGTCCTACGACTAATTGTTGTAATTGAAAACCTTGGTTGAGTGGTGTTTGCAATACATCTGCTAACCACAACGCAATCCATTGATATAACTGTTGCTCAGCATTCTCTTGTTCAGGAAAATGTTGCTGATATTGTTCTAATAATGCGACCCATAAAGCTTGATAGGTATTTTTAAAACGGCGACGAATTTCCTCGATCCATGTTTCAGGATGCTGAAAGTCAATCTGCTCAAAAATCTCATGCAGGAAATTTCCTGCCAACGTCCCTTTTGGAAAATATTGTTTAATCCAAGCAATCGGTTGTGATACGGCAACACTTTCAACTGTTAAGAGATTGATTTCATCTTCAGCCTGATCAAACTGTTGATCCGCATTCGCTAAGCGATCAAGGCGATTGGCTTTATGTTTAAGATGCTGCGCCAAATAACTAAAACTGGTTTTTCCACGCGCATAAAAACGTTGTGTAGGTAAAGGCTCAGCGGCTAATAATCGCTCTAGCTGAGTTTCTTGTGTTCGTAAAGAAGCTGGGCGTTCCAACAACAAATGATCTTCAACACTATATTGATGCTGAAAAATATCCCCGCGGTTTTTCCAAAATGCCAAACCTGATAATTTATTTTTATCGCCTTTTTCAGGTTCAAATACCGCATAAACACGGTGACTTGCACGCGTTAATGCCACATACCATAATCGATTTTGTTCAGCCTGTGCACGTTGCTGATGCTGATCGAGTTCTGTTTGTTGCAAAAAGTTTTTATCTGCGATTGCCACAACACGTTGCGTTCGGGTCTGTCCTGTCTCGGGGATTTGAATTTCAGTGGTGGAGAAATTTAAAGTCTTCTGCATTTCAGAAAATGCTTTGTTCGCGCCAAGTAAAAATACAATTTTAAATTCTAGACCTTTGGATTGATGAATGGTCATCAACTGCACACCCGCTTCACTGGATAGCTTATGCTCCAGCTCCCACTCTCGGTCACTTGGAGAATGGAGTTGTTTTAAATACCAATGATAGAGGTTTTGGATGCCTTGAACATGCTCACTGTGCTGGCTCAAAATATCAGTGAGATGGCGTAGATTCACCACCGCACGTTCATTATCTTTACTTTGCGTTGCGACCAATTGCTGCCAAATTTCAAATTGATTTAAACAACGTTGCCATGCCGCCAAGAATCCCTGATTAAGCCACATTTCACGGATGTCATCGAACTGCTGAATATAATGACTCAACCCTTCTGCACTCTGTTCCAATTCGATGAGTGTCGATAAATCAAAGCCAAACAGTCGACTGAGTAAAGCTCGTTTTAATTTGGCTTCATCAAAAGGATGCAGTAATGCCGTCAGTAATGCGCCAACATCTTGCGCGATCTTTGAATCAAACACACTACGCTTTGATGGACGATTGACACGGATACCTAATCGCTCTAAAGCATATTGAACTTCATCTAGCTGACGATGACTACGTGAAAGTACCGCAATGTCATCTTCACTGATAACTTGGTGATTTTCTCCATCTAGATATAGCTGTTGCAAATGGGCTTGATTGAGTAAGCTTTGAATCTTCCAAGCTACTTGGGTTGCTTGTTCATTTCCATCTTGTAGTTGTAACCAACGTAATGGTGCAGGATTGACTTGCTCATTTTCAATCAATGCTGGATGCGGACGTGCCCCCGCTTGAATTGGGTCATAAACTACCTGTTCACCAAAATCCATTTGCCGTTGAAATAGTACATCCACAACTTCAACCAACTCTTTGACTGAGCGATGGTTATGAATCAGCTTATATTCACGCCCATGCTTCGACATAATGTCTTGATAAGCATTTAAAAAGGTCAGCATATCACCACCGCGGAAACCATAAATTGCCTGCTTACGGTCGCCCACCATGATCATGCAGCCTTTTTGGTAACGTTGTGGATGTCGCCAAATGGTCGCTAACATATCATCTTGATCTTGGTTGGTATCTTGAAACTCATCCACCAAAATCAAAGGATAGCGTGCCTGTACAAACACCGCAAAACGTTGACCTTGCTCACCTTTTAATGCTTCTGACAATGTTTTGATTTGTTGGGAAAATGTGGTTTCACCTTTTTGCTGTAATACTTGCGGCAAGCGTTTTTTGACTTCAATACACAGATACGCTTTTAGATACACCTGAAGTTGTTCAAATTGTTGTTGTGTTTCTTTTAAAGAATGGCAAAGTTTTTGAATGTGTAGAATCGTAGGATGCTGATAAAAACCATCCGAGACTTCAGCGGGACATTTTTTAAAAATCTTCTGACTGTCGAGCTTGTCTAAAAATTTAAAAACAGTCTCTCGAGCATCAGAAAGATAACCATCAAAAACCTGTACATTTTGCGAATCTGCAAGCGCTTTTAATAGCTGCGGTAAAGACTCACAAAAGAGCTTATTAAAGGCATTGTTACGAAAAGAAGTACCATTAATATGAGAATAATATGCGCCATCTAAATTAAAATATTCAGCCAAAGCACTGAGTTCAATTTGCTGTGCTTGTTGTTGCCACTGTTGTAATTGAGCAAGCTCAATTACAGGCATGTCAGGTAATTTAAATTGTGCAGAGCTAAAATTTAAAGAGCTTTCAACCATCCCGACAAAATGATCCACACTTTTAAGCGCACCCACACTATAAAGTGCATCAATTACATGTTGGGGTTGTGATTGAATCCATTCTCGTAATACATCATGGATCAATTGACGTGTATAAGCTTTCGCATCTTCAGTGATTTGAGCACGTTCGATCTTGCCACTTTCAAAGGCAAACTCACGTAATAACTTTTGGCTAAAGCTATCCAGTGTTCCTACGAACAGCTCATCTAACTGGTCGATCACCAGTTTTAAACGTTCACAGGCATAGGCAATACGCGGAGCAAAAGTTTTAAGTAAATGCTGCTTTAAAGGATCAGATTCTTGCGCTGCACGAGTGTAAATATCACTTTCCAATACCGTACGTAATGGTTCTAAATATTGTTGTACTTCAATCAATCGAGCACGGATACGGCTTTTTAACTCTGCGGCGGCAGCGCGGGTGAAGGTCGTCGCAATCACTTGATTCGGCAAATATTTTTCTAAGAAAATGCGAACCATCAAACTCGATAAAGTATACGTTTTACCTGTTCCAGCCGATGCTTCAATCAGATGTAGGCCTTCAAATTGAATATCACAAATGGGTTGATAAGAAACAGGAAATTTTGAACTCATGTCTTACTCCACTCGTAAGAATTCAAAAATAGGTTGATACAGCGCATAGCTATAATGATCACAGGCGTATTGTAATAGTGCTGCTGCATCTTGTTCTTGTAAAATAAATTGCCAATCTCGATGCAGTTTACACGCTTCGTTTTGTGTCATATCAAAACCCGAAAAATCGCCTGTATCATTCCAATCTTTCAAAACTTGCTTTTGACTGTCTTCGACTAAAACCTGCTGGCTATTCTGTTCAATCCAATCATAGTGCTTGCCTTTTTCCAAAGGCTTTAGTAATAACGCCGATGGCAATACCACTGGTTGTTGTTGCCCAGTTTGCCAAAGGTGTAACCATGCTTGTAAATACTGCTGCGCTTGCTGCGAACTCAAGCCTTCACAGATCACGGTTTGATCGCTAAATACCACGATACGGCGCTTCTCTGTCGCCGAATCATGATTCAATATCGTCAACCACAGTAAATATTCGAGCCAGACTTTAGCAAAGCGTTTAGCACGAGCACTCGATGCATCTAAACTGACCCAATCTTGCGTCATTTGTTTCGGAGTCACACAACTCATTTGCAGTTGTTTGGAAACGCGCCAAACTCGCTGCGTTGTTTCAGTCGGTGCTGCTGCATATTGCTGCAATCGCTCCAACAAACGTTGTTGTTCTTGTTGGCTTTGTTGCCAAGCACTTTGCTGTACCTTACCTACAGGTAACTGATCTTGCAGAATCTCTGGTGAGCTTTGATTATCTTGTTGCTGTAAAAAATGGCGGATTGCATATTTACCTAAACCATCTAATAACAAAGGCTCGTTTTGATCAACCAAGTCGGTAGCACTGAGATTCTCCACACCCAAGGTTTTTAGATATAGTCTTGCTGGAAAGGTGACATCCTGAATCCATTGTTGACTATCTAAAATCACCATTTCACTCTGTTCAATAGAATAAGGCGTATTCACCCAAGCTTGACGCTCACCTTTAACCTGTTGAATTTGTGATGCCACTTTAAACCAATGATCTTGAAAACGCGTATAACTTTGTTCTGCTAAAAAACCGAGTGGATCAAAAGGCTGCAAGCGATGCAGATGATAAAGCGGATAGAGTTGTGGTGGAATTTGCAGTGCTGCATATTCTCCCGCCAAATAATCATCCTTTGGCGCTACTGCATTCTCTCCCTGTGAGAGAGATTGAGAAAGAGGCGGTTTGATAATCAATCCCAAATGATCACGGAAACCTTGTAAGACACTGGATGGCTCCCGAACTTCGCCATCATTAATATCAAAGCCATTATAGAACAACCATAATTGCTCTTGCGCCAATAGCACAGCATCTAGAAAAGCCCCCTGATCATCTTCTAAGCGAGAACGATCTCCTAGTTGCTGACGTAGTGCATCCATCAAATCAAAAGGAATATGACTGTCGCGATTTGGAAATTTACCTGTATCCAAATTCAACAGCACAATTAAGCGATAAGGAATCGGACGGATTTGTCCAATTTGGCTAAAGGTGATTTGCCCTGTGGGTTCAACTTGCGCAGATTGACTCTCTAAAGTACGTTGAATTTCTTCAAGGATATACGGCAAAGGTAATGATATTTGGCGGAGCTGTGTTTCAGTATCATCGTAATAGCTCGCTAAAGTCAGCATACGCTCTTGTTTTTGAATAATTTCACGAACCGCTTTCAATACCACAATGTCAGCTTGCTCAAACTCTTGCACATCTTGTTTAATCAGTTTTAACCATGATTCTACGGATAAACGTTGACCCTGTTCATGTGCCACCAACCAATCTCGTCGTGCTGATAAATCCTGATAAATCTGAATCAGAATACCAATCAATTCAAAATCACTCGGATGCACCAATGCATAACTTAAAGTCTGCTGCACCATCACATGTGCTGGTACGGCAATACCTAGCGCTAAACGATCTAATGCAAACTTAAAGCTATAGCGGTAATCCGTATCCTCCGCCCTTAGACTTTGTTTAAGATGTACCTCATCCAAACCACGTTTAAAACCTGCATCATTAAGCAATGCTAAAATGCGCTGTGCTTGCGAGTAATCCAAAGCATAGCGTTGTTGTGTCGCAGTAAGATTGAGCCAATCTGCAAAATCATCTTGGCTAAACCTCCCTTGCGGCAATTGCAAACGTCCTAAAACTGCACGCCATGCATTTAAAGCATCTAACTGTGCTACACCTGCAATTTTGACAGGAAGAAACACATCGTGTTGATTTGGAACAGATGGAAAAACACTTCGAATTAGGGGTTCTAACTCAGCTAAGTTTGGCGTAAGAATCAAAATATCATTTGGGCGACGTGCTACAGAATCTGGTACGGATAACCAATGTATTAATTGTTCTTTCAGGACTTCAAGCTGCCTCAAACTAGAATGACAAACATGAATCTGAATCGAATGATCATCCACTTGAAGTGGGTATTGCTCAGCAATCGGTTCAGCTAAATAAAAAATATCAGACTGTATCTTGCCCAATAGCGTTTCAGGAAAATGATCAACAAAGGCATCCACCCAGTTCCCTTCTTCCCCCGAAGCCAGTTGTGATAATAAAGAGAAATTATCTCGTGCCTGTTTACCAAGCCGTGTAAGTAATGGATGACGAGATTCTCGATTTAAGGCATTAAAACCTAGACTAAAGCTTTCAAAAAATGCTGAAATTTCAGCATCCGTCGCTTTTGGATTTTTGCCAATAAAACGTTCTTTCACCCCCAAGTCATAACGTTGTTTCCACAAGGGATCGACACTATCTGCCCAATATTCCTGAGAAGGGTTATAGTGCAAAATCAACACGTCTAGATATTGTCCCAAACGGCGTAAAAACTGTAATTGACTCGGCGGTAAATCCAATAAAGTAAACACAATCACTTGTGTCGGTAATTGCGCTAATGCTTGTGTGCGAGTCTGTTCATTATCTAAAATTTGCCAAAAATCAGCATCAATGCTTTGCATTTCTACAAAGTCATCATGAAAATGGTTTTGCCACAACCAACGTTGCCATGCTTCTAATTGTTCAGTTTGTTGCAGACTAAATGCTGACGTTTGCTGATCTGTTTTCGAGATCAAATTTTCGATATTGAGTGCTTTATTCTGTCCCCAAATTGAAAGCCAATTTCCTGAGCACATACAATTGCTTTTGCAGTTACTCTGGCAGTAACCACGATAAATCATATAGTTATTAAATAGATGGGATACTTGTTCTGCCACCCAATACAGCATACTTTGTTTTTTAAGTTGCTTTTCTGTGCCCTGTTGCAACTGATCTGCACTGTCATAAATGCGCTGCACAATTGAATATAACGGATGCTCTGGCTCAAGATTGATTTTGTCAGCACGAATGAATGGCTGTAAAGCTTGATGCACACGCCATTTCAAAATCAAACGCGGAATATTGGCTTTACGAACCTTTTCTTTATTCTCAAGAACCTGTTGATAGGCATACCACTGAAAGCCCCGAATCCGTTGATGAAATTGATAATTTGCCGTCATCCCTTGCTGTTCAGCAATTTTCTGCGTTAACCATTGCTCTTGGGCAGCACTTGGCACAATAAAATGTTGGGTTTTAAACACCTGAAATGGCGAGGTACTAGTCTGGGTAATTGATGTCATCACACCTTGTAATAACACATCAAGGCGTTGACTCTGAATAACATGAATACCCATGTAACAATCCAACCTCATCAAAAAATTGATCATATAAATGCACGAAAACGTACATATTTATCACTATACAACTTCGTGTAACTATGTCACGTTAAACACACAATCAAATAAAAAAATTGTTTTGAAATTCATGATTCAATACGATTGAATGTAATCTCAAGGAATAGACTTTAGGTATAACTTTATGAAAATTGAAAAAATTCCTGATTCGATTGACCCAAGTTTAAACTTGGAACAGATTCGTGAGGAATGCTTAGAACTCACAAAGAAGCGTGCATATTGGTCAGCAGGCGCAGCGATTGTACCGATTCCTTTTTTTGATGTTGTCGTCGATCTCGGCATGTTGACTCAAATTATTCCCGATATAAATGCACGCTTTGGTCTTGCACCTGAACATATCAGTGTGTATGACCCTGAAACTAAAAAAGTACATTGGGATGAACTACGTAAACGTGGATTCGAATTTTCAGGATTTGTGGTTGCCCGCACAGCCATGAAAAAGTCTTTTAATGGCTTCTTCACTAAAATCGCCACCAAACAAGTGACCAAATTTATTCCTTTGGGCGGTCAGCTCATTGCAGCGAGTTTGGGTTATTTTATGATGCGTAAAATCACTGAAGCACATATTCAAGATTGCTATAACTTGGCAAAACGCATTCAGCAAAAAAGTCGCAATACTATTGTGGCTTGATCAAATATCAAAATCGAAGGCGGATTAATCCGCCTTTAATTGTTTTAAAATCGCCTTCAAAACCTCGATCCGAGCTGTGTATTTATCGTCCGTTGCAATCACATACCATGGTGCATAATCGGTATCGGTACGGTCAAACATATCAGCAGCCGCATTTAAATAGTCATCCCACTTTTCGCGATTTCGCCAATCTTCTTCAGTGATTTTGAATCGCTTGTGTGGCGTTTTTTCTCGCTCTTTAAATCGAAGCTCTTGCTCATCTTTACTGATGGCAAGCCAAACTTTGACTAACACTGTTTGGCAATCGACTAAATTATTTTCAAACCGATTAATTTCATCATAAGCACGCTGCCACTCAACGGCATTTGCAAAGCCTTCAATCCGCTCTACCAAAACACGCCCATACCACGTTCGATCAAAAATTGTAATCTTGCCACCGTCACTTAACTTACTCCAAAAACGCCACAAATAAGGACGTCTTAACTCATATCGTTCTGGTGCAGCAATACTATGAATTTCATATTCACGAGGATCTAGTTTTTTGACGATGCGCTTGATTGCACCGCCTTTTCCTGCGGCGTCCATTCCTTCAAAAGCAATAATGACTTTACGATCATCATAACGTAAAGCATCAGCGACCTTCTTACTGAGTTTATTTAACTCTTCTTTATAGTCTGATTTTTCTAAACTGGCTTTCTCAGGCTCTAGTAAAGCTTTTGGAACTTCTGCTTGTTGCCACTTTTCAGTTACTTTGGTTTGGTGACTTGGCAAAGCTTTTAGGGTTTGCAAGACATATTGTGCAAAACACTGATCTCTCAACGCCTCATCTTCACCATCAATGATGAACCAATCATCGGTAAATCTTTGACTTAAGCTTTGCAAAGTATCGTATTGTTTTTTATTACGCCAATCTAAGCCATGTAATTTATGCCAATGCTGCTCGGAAGCATCCACTTGATCTAAACGTTTTTGTAATGATTTCCATGACAAATCGAACCAAACCTTGATGACATGTACATGATTATTTTCTAAATCATTTTCAAAGGAGCGCATTTGTTCAATATATGCATCAAATAAATTATCATCCAAAGGTTTTGAAACATGCATCGCAGTTGAGAGTAAATCACTGTACCAATTGCCAAACATCACCACGATTTGCCCTTCAGCAGGAATGAAGCGAGTATAAGACTGCCAAAAAGTTTGATTAGAACTCAGTAACTTTGGTGCATCTGCCTTCACTTTCAGATAACGAGGATCAAGCCATTCACGTAATTGCTTCACAGCCTCGCCTTTTCCTGCTAGCTCTATTCCACTGACCAAAACTAAAACACTTTTTGCATTCTTCTTGTCACGGCTATCTTTAAGTGCGTATTGGGCTTCAATCAAATCTAAAGATAATTCATCTTCATCACGTAATTCAAATTCTGGTTGTTGTTCAGTCATGTGGTGCTCTAAATGGCTCTTTATTAAAAATAAGTATATTGAAAACAGTTCTGTTCAAATCAGAACGCTTGTACAGTTTATGTAGACAAAATCAGTGTATAGCACTAGTGACTTATTGTTAAACAATTAGGGTTTATGCTGTCATAGTTCTTGGTTATGATGCGCTTTATGATTTTAACGTTTTATTTCTTTGAGTTCGAACATGTCAAAACTCGCTGCATTTGATCATCTTTTATTACAATATCAAACTCTAAACTATCATCAAGATCCTGCGTTGGCACAACGTTTACATGATGTTCAAGCATGGATGAAAGCTCGCATTGCAGCAACTCACCAAGATTTTTTTGCACAACCTGAAAATCAATTGATGGCGCAATATTTTCTCAACCGTTTATATGGTGGTCCAGATTTTGATGCGATGGCTCAACAGATTGAACGCCTATTAAAATATGCGCATAAAGCTGAGAGCTTACTTCCTGAAAATGCAATTAAAACAGGAACTAAGTCCGTAAGCCTTGCCGTGCTTGCAACTGAGCTCGATGAACAAGTTGCAAGTCAATTGTTGCAAGATTATCCACTCGACACTCCGCTGACTGATGAAATTATGCGTCAAACGCTGATCAAACTTGATCAAGGTGATGCACGCTATCAACAATTAGCTTTGCTTGATGAGTTAGGGATTACACTTGATAAATACATGCGTTCTACCATGATGTTTGCAGCGTTTAAAATGTGTAGAGGCATCGCCAACAAATATCAATTTGAAGGTATGTATGAATTTATCCAAGAAGGTTTTGCTGCCATGAAACCGATGAAATCTGCGGCTGTTTTCATCAAAACATTTACTGAAAAAGAGCGTGAAATTATTGAGAAAGTTCACGCAGGACATCCTGACCCATTTCGTCCTTAAATTCAGCTCATCATCCCTCTTTGCTAAAAGAGGGATTTTGCTATACGCATAACAAGAATTAAAACACTTTTGAGAAAGTGACTTTCTGTATATTATTCATATCAATTGCATGCTAAAGCCTGTAAAAAATTACAAAATCTGTCATCATGCTTGCTGATTCGTGCCGCTAGAGCGAAAGTTTAGGAGAAAACAATGTCTAACGAAAACCAACAGCCTACCCCAGAAGTTGAGCAAAACCCAAGTTCAGACAAAGTCAGTCCTTTCCTCAGCACACCGCTTCCACAGGGAGCACCACAAGGTCAGCAACAATCTTTACAACAACAGGCTGCAACAACGCCAACAGGTTCAGTTCCAAAATACAATCTACCTCGTGGCGCAAATACAGGTAATGTTGGTGCAACCACACACTTTGGCTATCAAACTGTAAGCAGTGATGATAAAGCACAAAAAGTAGCAGAAGTATTCCATTCTGTTGCGAGTAAATACGACATTATGAATGACTTGATGTCATTCGGTATTCATCGTATTTGGAAACGTTTTGCAATTAATATGTCTGGTGTACGTCGCGGTCAACATGTATTGGATATTGCGGGCGGAACAGGTGATTTAGCCAAAGTCTTCAGTCGTGAAGTGGGTCCGCAAGGACATGTTGTTCTTTCAGATATTAACGAGTCAATGCTCAATGTAGGTCGTGATCGTCTGATTGATGCAGGCTGTACCAATGTCGATTTCGTACTTGCCAATGCTGAAACCTTAGAACCATTTGCCGACAACAGTTTTGATTTAGTGACAATCAGTTTTGGTTTGCGTAACGTGACTGATAAGGATGCTGCATTACAAGCAATGTATCGCGTGCTCAAGCCAGGTGGTCGTTTATTGGTACTTGAGTTTTCAAAACCTGTTTTTGAACCATTCTCAAAACTCTACGATTTTTATTCATTCACCGCACTTCCAATTATGGGCAAATTGGTTGCCAATGATGCTGAAAGCTATAAATACCTTGCAGAATCAATTCGTATGCATCCAGATCAACGCACACTCAAAGGTATGATGGAAAATGCCGGCTTCCAAAGCTGTGACTATCACAACTTAACTGGTGGTATTGTTGCAGTTCACCGTGGATTCAAACTGTAAGGCTTAAGATATGTGGTCGATTTTAGCACTGGGTGCAGTCGAACGTATCATTCATCATGTGATTGATTTGGATGCGATTACACGTATCCAATTAAATCAATTGCAAGGTCAATTATTACGCGTTGTGATCGATAGCCCACAACTCTCAGTTGATGTGTTTTTTGATGAAAATAAAGTTCGCCTAGAACCTACCGTCACAGGACAGGCTCAAACGCCTTCAATTTTCGAACAACGCCCTTTCGATAATCAAAATAAGATTAGCGATGCTACAGCAACTTTGAAGGTTTCGAATGTAGTAGAGCTAATAAAGCTGCTGTTGAGTGATATGGATCAGATCGGTAATATTCCTTTACAGGGTGATTATCATCTTTTGCAAGACATTCAAAGAATTATGCAACAGGTCGAGCCTGATCTTGCGGCGCATCTATCCCCTTGGATCGGTCCACAACTGGCACATGAGTTGGGCAAAATTCAGCTTGCGCCTCAACAAATAAAACGCTCGTTGCAAAGTCATTTGTTCTTTGTCGAAGATGCACTTAAGGAAGATAGTGGTTTATTTGCACCACGTTGGCAAATGGATGATCTGAATCGAGAAACTCGCCAGCTCAATCAAGAGCTAGATCGCTTAGAAGCAAAGTTTCAGCAATTACAGGCTTCTTTCAACCCACAAAAACAATCCTCTCAAGACTAGGTAAGATTTTATATGATTCCGCATGTTACACGGTTACTCGAACTCTGGCGTATAGCAGCACACTACCGCCTTGACACCTTGTTCCCTGCGGAAGAATTACCAGCCAAAGCACGCCATGCCTTAAATGTCATCAAAATGCATCCTGCCGCATGGTCAAGTCGCGAGAAAAAAAATCCACTCAAGCTTAAAGAAGCTTTAGAGGATATGGGGCCGTTAGCCATTAAACTTGGACAATTGCTCTCTACTCGTCGTGATTTGATTCCACCAGAAGTGTTAGCACAATTGGTGTTATTGCAAGACCGTGTTAAGCCGTATGACACCAAGTTAGCTAAACAACGTATTCAAGAATCACTTAAAGCAGATGTATCCACTTTATTCTCTCGCTTTGATGAGCAACCGCTCGCTGCGGCATCGATTGCACAAGTGCATACGGCTGCATTACATGATGGTCGTGAGGTCGTAGTCAAAGTCACTCGTCCAGACATTCGTAATCAAATTCTGCAAGACTTTGAAATTTTAGCTTGGTTAGGTGATTGGCTTGAAAATCGTTTAGAAGCAGCGCGTGCGCTACATTTATCTGAAATTATTCAAGACTATCGTCAAATTATCTTAAATGAGCTTGATTTGAGTCTAGAAGCGGACAATACCCGCCGTATGCGTCATTACTTTACTGGCTCAAGCATGATGTACGTGCCAGAAGTCTATATGGACAGTAAAGATGTGATGGTGGCTGAACGTATTACAGGAGTTCCGATTTCAGATATCGCGACCTTTGATCGTTTGGGTATGGACCGCGCTGATTTGGCGGAGAAAGGCTTAACTATATTCTTTACCCAAGTCTTCCGTGACAACTTTTTCCATGCTGACATGCATCCAGGTAATGTCTTTGTCGAGACCATTAACCCAAGTAACCCACGCTTTATTGCGTTGGACTGCGCGATTATGGGTGAGTTGTCGAAGCACGATCAAATGACGATTGCTCGTATGTTACTTGCGGTGATGAACAGCAATTTTATGCAATTGATTCAGATCGTACATCAAGCAGGTTGGATTCCACCGGGCACGGATCAAGATGCGTTATCACGTGAAATGCGTCGTACTGTTGGGCCAATGGTGTCAAAACCAATGGATCAATTGGACTTCGCAGGAATTTTGATTCAAGTGATGGATATTGCACGTCGTTTCCATTTAGAAATTCCACCGCAATTGATGTTGTTACTCAAAACATTAGTACATGTTGAAGGCTTAGGCACAGATCTTTACCCACAACTGGATATCTGGAAACTGGCAAAACCGATCCTAACCGAATGGGTCAAAGCCAATATGAATCCAGTTAAAAATATCAAAGAAATTGGACAGCAAATTCCCGATCTATTATTAGGCGCTCAAGATTTACCAACATTATTAATTGACAGTTTAAATGGTTTAAAAAACCAATCGGCATGGCAAGACAAACAACTCCGCGAAATACAACAAATGCGTTTGCAAATGCAACAGCAACAACGCCGTAGCTGGATGTTTGGTAGCACCATGTTGATTATGTTAACAATTGCGATTATTAGCCCTTGGTTTGTATCTATTATTCTTATCGTGTTAAGTAGTCTTTTGGCGCTGTGGCGGATTATGAAATAAGTTATAAGGCCCTTGTACAAACAAGGGCTTTTTTTGTTGCATGATTTTATTAAAAAACCGCTTAGATACGTTAAGATCATTATTCAATTGAATCTATAAACATTCTAAAAGAACAAACAATGAAAACACCTCATTTTGCCATTATTGGCGCAGGTACAGCAGGACTCGCAACCGCAATTCTACTTGCACGCGAAGGCAATCAAGTCACAATTTTTGAACAGGTCGATGAACTCTCTCCTGTTGGTGCAGGCTTATTGCTGCAACCCGCTGGCTTGGCTGTCTTTGAGCATATTGGTGTACTTGATCAAGCTTTAAAATTAGGTGCAAAAGTCACAGGTTTAGAAGGGCAACTCCCAAACAAACGCTTATTGGTAAATAGCCACTATCATCAGGCGGGTAGCAACCTTTATGGTCTTGGTATTCATCGTGCCACTCTATGCCATGTCTTAACTGAAAAATTAGCTGAATATTCGAGTCAAGTGACTTGGAAGATGGGACATAATATTGTAAGCATTGAGGAGCGTCATAATGAAGTCCGAATCCTTGGCTCCTTCAAACAACAAAAAATTGATGACTGTTTCGATGCAATACTGATTGCCAATGGTGCACGCAGCCAACTCCGCCCTAAAGCATGGGTTAAAATCGATAAGTCCTATCCGTGGGGCGCTGCATGGACAATCGTACCTGAATGCTTAAGCTTGAATCCTGAAATTCTGCATCAATTTTATGATCGCTCTAAAATCATGATGGGCGTATTACCTACAGGTGCTATTCCTACGGCTCCGCAACAACGACTTTCCAGTGTGTTTTGGAGTTTACCTACATCGCAACTACAATCATTCTTAAAAGATGAATCTGCAAAACAACAATGGTTACAAGTCTCAGATCGTTGGCCTGATGTCGCAGAATGGCTGAAACAGATTGTGTACGATGAACAAATCCAACCTGAATGGTTGTCCGCACAATACCGTGATGTAGTGATGTCGCAATTTGGGCAAGGTCGCATTGGTGTCATCGGTGATGCTGCACATGCCATGAGTCCACAACTCGGACAAGGTGCCAATATGGCTCTTTTAGATGCGTGGGCTTTTTCGCAATCTCTACAAACTGCCAAGAAAAATCAGCAAATTGACTGGTCGATATTGTGGCAACACTACCATCAACAGCGTCGCTCTTCGACTCAATTCTATCAGTTCCTTAGTCGTTTACTCACACCGTTGTATCAATCAAATCACTGGTGGGCGGGTGGCATACGTGATCTCACTTTTCCTTGGATGTATCAAATCCCCTATTTCCGTAAAGAAATGGCAGTCACCATTTCAGGCTTAAAAACCAACATGTTCCAACAAATGAGTTATCGGCAGATTGCTGAGTATCAACAGCATGAAAAGGTCGAGATTCCAAATAATCAATCCTTACCTGAATGTGAATAAAAAGAAAAAGGTGAATTAGTTATGAAAATTAGTCGTTTAGATCATTTGGTTTTGACAGTCGCTGATATTGAAATCACCTGTCAGTTTTATCAATCTGCCCTGAATTTCGAAGTGATTACTTTCGGCGAAAACCGTAAAGCACTAAAATTTGGCAATCAAAAAATCAATTTACATCAAGTCGGAAAAGAGTTTGAACCCAAAGCACTTCATCCGACTGCGGGTTCAGCTGATTTATGTTTTATTGCCGAAACACCATTAGAGGAAGTGATTGCACATCTTCAAACCCAGAACATTGACATCATTGAAGGTCCAATCGAAAGAACTGGGGCAATGGGAAAAATTTTATCAATTTATCTTCGTGATCCTGATCAAAATTTGATTGAAATCGCGAACTATCTTTAACGTCCTATCTTTGACTTTTTACCCAACAAGCATAGCCAACCTCTGCCACAACCGCTAAACTACCTGCTCTCCACTCAATGGATTTTCACTCATGTCAAACTGGTTAGATGAAGTTAAATTTGATTCCAATGGTCTTGTTCCTGCCATTGCGCAACATCATCAAACTGGTCGAGTGTTAATGGTTGCATGGATGAATCGTGAAGCTTTACAGCTGACTGCTGAAAAAAATCAGGCGGTGTATTACTCACGCTCACGTCAAAAGTTGTGGCACAAAGGCGAAGAATCAGGACACTTTCAAACAGTGCATGAAATCCGTCTCGATTGCGATGCTGATGTCATTATCTTACAAATTGAACAGCATGGTGGTATTGCTTGCCATACAGGCCGTGAGTCTTGCTTTTATCGCAAACTGACCCCTCAAGGTTGGGAAATTGTCGATGCTCAATTGAAAGATCCAACAGCCATTTATGGTGCAGCAGCCAAAACCGAAACGCACGATCACAGTGAACAAATTGATGTACTTGGCTATCTTGGTCGATTAATGCAAGAACGCAAAAATGCGGAAGCCGATAGTTCCTATATTGCGAGCTTATACAAAAAAGGTATTAATAAAATTCTAGAGAAAGTCGGTGAAGAAAGTATTGAGAGTATTATTGCAGCCAAAGATTACGCTGTGCTTGCTTCACTCGAAAATAAACATGATCTGATTTATGAAGTGGCAGATTTATGGTTCCACAGTATTGTCATGCTCGGTTACTTCGACCTTAACCCACAAGAAGTGCTAGATGAACTTGCGCGTCGTCAAGGTTTATCAGGTTTAGTGGAGAAAGCCAACCGTAGTAAAGAGGCGTAACCAGAGCCTGTGTCAAATTCTGAGAAACCAAAAGCCACCTATGAGCAAGCGATTGCCATAGACAATGCCCGTTTAGGACAATCCTTTAAAGTGATTGCGTATGCTGGCACAGGAAAAACGACGACCTTACAAATGATCAGTGATGCCATGCCCGAACGGCGTGGTATGTATTTGGCTTTTAACAAAGCCATTGCATCTGAAGCACAGAGTAAATTTCATGGCAATGTAAATTGTCGTACCTTTCACTCTCTTGCTTTTCGTAGCGTTCCGCGTGGCGTGACTGATAAATTACGACTACCACGTTTAAGCCCAAGTTTTATCGCTAAAGAATATCGTCTTGAGCCGATTACATTACGTCGCCTTATGGGTGGTCGTTACGAAAAATATGTATTGATGCCAAGTCGACTTGCAAGTTTGGTCGCGAATGCTGTCAGCTATTTCTGTTCGACCAGTTCACAATATCCCGCCCCTCGCCATATTCAAGCACCAAGCTGGTTACATCAAGATGATATTGAATCCTTACAACAACATCTCTACCCTGCGGTTGAACGCCGTTGGTTAGAATCGATTGATCAAAATCATCAAGCAGGAATTGGGCATGATATTTATCTGAAATTATGGGCTTTGTCAGAACCGAATATTCCAACTGATTATGTTCTATTTGATGAAGCACAAGATGCTGATCCTTTGATGCTTGGTATATTACTTCGTCAAAAAAGTACCCAAGTCATTTACGTTGGTGATGCACATCAGCAAATTTACGCTTGGCGTGGTGCGGTCAATGCGATGCAACAAATGCCATTGCATGAAAGTCGTTTAACCACGTCATTCCGCTTTGGTGATGCGATTGCTGATGTTGCGAATTCTATTTTAGGCGCACTGAATGAAACTGTGCCACTCCTTGGCAATCCAAACCAAAAATCTAGTGTGGTGAATAAACCCCACACTAAAATGCGTGATGCTATTCTGTGTCGTACCAATGCAAGAGCAATGGAACTATTACTTTCAGGCTTAGTGCATGGTGATAAAGTCGGTTTGCAAGCCGATCACCAAAAACTCAGCCGCTTTGTTGATGCAGCCAGTTTACTTAAGCAAGGCAAACGCATTACCGATGTACCTGAACTCGCTTGGTTTAACTCTTGGCATGATGTACATGAATATTGTGAAACCAACGATGGCAGTGATATTAAGCCTTTAGTTAAATTAGTCGATGATCATGGCACTGAACCACTCAAGAAAGCTTTGGCAAAAATTACACCGATTGAACAAGCAGATTATGTGATTTCAACTGCGCACAAAGCCAAAGGATTAGAATGGAATCGCGTCCATATTGAAGATGATTACCAATTCAAGATTAATGGGCTAGAACATAAAATTACAGATGAAGAGTTAAGATTACTTTACGTCGCGTGTACCCGTGCTAAAGTAAGTTTAAATATTCATCATCTTTATGACTTAATACAACAATTAAAACGGCGCGCTCCCTCAAGTCTTCGTCAGTCCGTAGGTTAAAGCGCTCAGAATTGAGGTGAGCCTATGCAACTTGAGTCGGTGCAATTTAAACATGTAGGAATGTTTCGAGATTTAAAAATCGAATTTCATCCACAACAGTCTCCTATTACTCTAATCCTCGGCGATCAAGCTACAGGTAAAAGTACAATTTTAAAAAATATTTATCAGTCTTTGACTTGGTTTTCTGCGCGCTATAAAGATATTCGCACGGCAGGTGTGGTGATTTCTGATCAAGATATTATGTTGACTCGTTTGCAAGCTAAAATACAAATAAATGTGCGTATGAGTAGTGAACTCAGCACCAGTCTCAATGAAAGCAGCACCGCTCAAGAAAAAGATACCCAAAGTTGCAGTTGGAAATTATTTAAAACTTTTAATAGTCAAGGCATTGGCATTAGCCAAGTTGAAACACAACAACTGGATCAAATGGTGACGTTGTATCAAAAGACCAGTCATCAAGATCCTTTGTTTGGTCTACCCTTAATTGCCTATTATCCTGCTGAACGCTTTGTTCAAGAAGTTAATTTACAAAGTAAAAATGTCCCTGGAATTTTGCAAGAAATTTCTGCCTATGATCTCACTGCTTTACCTTATACGACTTTTTCTCGTTTTTTTGAATGGTTACGTGAAATCAGTGATGTTGAGAATGCACATTCAGCACATATTGTTAGGCGTTTGATGGGCAATGATTTTAGCCAACAACACCAATCAGAGATTTTGCAACAACTACAGCAAGAGTTAATTCATCATCCCAAACAACTTTCAGCACCTAACTTATATGCATTAAAGAAAAGTTTACAAACTATTTTCCCTGATTTGAATGATCTCTATATTCAATATGTACCTAAACTTCAGTTGATCGTCCGCTATCAAGAGCAAGTGATCCCTTTTCAACAATTATCCGCTTCGCTTAAAACGTGGATTGCTTTAGTTGGAGATATTACACGGCGACTATGTTTGCTCAATCCACATTGTTTTGATCCTTGTTTAGAAGGTGAGGGTATATTAATAATTGATCAAATTGAGCATCAATTAGATCAGAACATGAGTGCTGAAATTTTAGAGCGTTTGCATCAAGCGTTTCCACGATTACAAATCATTGCTTCAGGCAATCGTGATGAATTATTAGAATATGCAATTAACTATCAATGTCTACGTTTAGATTCAAAATCGATTTCTGAGTTAGACATTCAAACTTCGCAACAACAACTTTCACAGCTTTATCATGAGTTAACCCAAACTACTCATATTGATCTCAATATAGAAAACCAAGAACTGCTTACTTCGGAAAACTCAAATGACAAAGTTGATGATTTATTTATTCAAATACAGGAGCTTAGTGCAGAACAAAAGAGTCATTTACTCAGCTTATTAAAAATTGATGATACATCTCAGAAAACCTCGTTTTAGAAATCGAATTACGCACTTTTAAGCAATGATGATGTTGTTATTTTCATGTAATAACATCAGATTTTTGTTGATATTTTATAGTAGAATAAATCACATTTTTATTTTCAAGTTGCGCAATACAACTTGCTCTTTCCGTTTACTTGATTGGGTTTCGAGATTTGAAATTTTGGCTTTCTCTTTGAATGCCTTAAGTCTTGAAAGAAAATTCACCCTTAGGTCTTCTCCGACCTAAATCATCGACATGGATACCAGTGTGCTACCGATTATTATCTTATTACCGCTTATACTCGGCACCACCCTTGTCTCACAATTGCAACGCATTTCGCGTGGCATGACGGCACTTGGGGCCATAGGCATCAGCCTTAGTTGTTTTATATTGCTTCTTACACAAGCAGAAACGGTTCTTCAAGGAAATACGCTACAACAAAGTTGGGATTGGCTTCCACAACTCGGAATTAATCTTAGTTTTCGCCTAGATGCATTAGGGTTATTGTTTGGTTTGCTGATTAGCGGTATCGGCACACTCATTTATATTTATGCCTATTATTATTTAAGTCCCAAGAACTCTCTAAGTAAGTTATATCAACTATTGATGTTGTTTATGGCTGCTATGCTGGGAATTTCACTCTCAAACAACCTGATTATTTTATTGGTTTTTTGGGAACTCACCAGTATTTCATCTTTTCTTTTGGTTGGTTACTGGAGTCAATACGATGCCGCACAACGTGGTGCGCGTATGGCACTTACCATCACAGGAATGGGTGGCTTGGCCATGCTCGGTGGCTTTGTTCTACTGGGACAAATCACTGGAACGTACGAAATTGATCAACTGGTATTAATGAAAGATACCATTCAGCAACATCCATTATTTGTTCCTACACTATTACTCATTCTATTAGGGGCATTTACTAAAAGTGCGCAGTTTCCATTCCATTTTTGGTTACCCAATGCAATGGCAGCGCCTACACCAGTCTCTGCCTACCTACATTCAGCGACGATGGTAAAAGCAGGTATTTTTTTACTTGCTCGTTTAGCCCCTATTTTTATCGGCGCTGCGCTTTATCACAATATTGTCACTTTCGTCGGTCTATTTACATTGTGTATGGCAGCAGGTTTTGCCATTTTCAAAGAAGACCTTAAAGGTCTATTGGCATATTCAACGATCAGCCACTTGGGTTTGATTGTTTGTCTGCTTGGTATTGGTTCACCACTTGCTGTGGCTGCGGCAATTTTCCACATCATTAACCATGCCACATTCAAAGCAGCATTATTTATGCTTGCAGGTATCGTTGACCATGAAACTGGAACACGTGATCTACGCAAGCTCAGTGGGATTTGGCAATTCTTACCTTTTACAGGCACATTAACCATGATCACTGCTGCCTCTATGGCAGGCGTACCTTTGACCAATGGCTTTATTTCCAAAGAAATGTTCTTTACGGAATTATTGGCTAATTTGTCGGGACCAGTGATGGTGATTTCAGCGATTGTTGCAACTTTGGCTGGTATTTTTGCAGTGAGCTATTCTATTCGCCTCGTTCATGGTGTGTTTTTTGATGGTGATTTAGGTAAACAAGTTCCAAAGAAAGATGCACATGAACCGCATTTTGGTATGCGTCTACCTGCCATTATTTTAGCAACGCTATGTATATTAGTTGGTATTTTCCCCGCATTACTCGCAGGCACATTAGTGAATAGTGTGACTCGTGCCAGTTTAGCTCAACCCGAATTTGAAGGTACACATTTAGCGATTTGGCATGGTATTAATGCCCCACTGATGATGAGTTTAATCGCTTTGGTCGGAGGTGCTTTATTCTACTTTACACTTGCTAAAGATGGACGCATTAGAAAAATAGATTTAGATCCTTATTTAGGTCGATTACAAGGCAAAATCTTATTCGAGCTTTTCTTAAAGCATTTATTACTGACCAGTAGAAAGATAAAACAAGCGACCGAAACAGGTTCTTTGCAAAACTATGTTCTATTGATTGTTTTATTCAGCGTTATCATGGTGGCACTCCCCCTCTTCAACCAAGGGCTAACAACTGGCACCCGTGAATTAACCCATGCACCGTGGATTGCGATTGTACTGTGGCTGACGTTATTCTCAGGCTGTTGGATGATGTTATGGTTCCACCATGAACGAATTAAAGCTGTTCTGATTAGTGGCGCAGTTGGTCTGGTTGTGACGATGGTGTTTGTGACCTTATCCGCACCTGATTTAGCATTAACCCAGATTACGGTTGATGTGGTTACTACCGTACTGTTACTCATGAGCTTGTCTTTACTTCCACAGTTAACACCATATGAGTCAAGTCGTTCTCGACGTTATCGTGATGCAATATTGGCTATCGTTGGCGGTGTAGGTATTGGTTGGATCACTTGGTTGATTCTAACGCGTGATCATAATTCGATTTCATGGTTCTTCTTGCAGCAATCCATTCCACTTGGTGGCGGTTCAAATGTCGTCAATGTAATCTTAGTCGATTTCCGTGGATTCGATACCTTCGGTGAAATCACGGTATTAGGTATTGCCGCTGTAGGCGCACTTTGTTTGATGGACGGAATGCGTGCTCACGGAACCACCATGACCAAAGGTCTATCTTACCGCTTTAACCCTTCACCATTAATGTTACGTATTAGTGCTTCATGGGTTCTGCCTTTAGCCTTAGTGATCAGCGTCTATATTTTCATGCGCGGGCATAATTATCCAGGTGGCGGCTTTATTGCGGGCTTAATCACCTCAATGGCATTAATCATTCAATATATCGTATTGGGTCAAGATCAAGCTGAGCAATTGATTAAAGCAAAATCTGGTCGCTTATATGAAATATGGATTGGTGCAGGCTTAACTATCGCAGGTCTAAGTGGAATTGCAGCATGGTTATGGGCACGTCCATTCCTAACCAGTGCACATATTTACGTAGAACCACCTTTACTTGGAAAAATGCATTTAGCCTCAGCAGTATCATTTGACATTGGTGTTTACATTACCGTTGTTGGCGCAGCTATGTTATTGATTTCGGTCTTAGGCGATTCTCGTCACTCAAGTATGTCGGGTCCAATCCCAAGTGGAGATAAATAAAATGATAAGTATTGAATTTTTACTGTCTTCTGGGATTGGCTTATTAATCGCAACAGGTATTTATCTGATTCTGCGCGCTAGAACATTTCCAGTGGTTTTAGGCTTAGCCATGATTGGCTATGCGGTTAACTTATTTCTATTCGCTATGGGGCGTTTACAAACCAATTCACCCGCAATCCTAACAGAAGCAACCAAAGTGACTGATCCATTGCCTCAAGCCTTAGTACTGACAGCAATTGTTATTGGTTTTGCGACAACTGCTTTTATCGTGCAATTGGCACTACGTAGTCGCTATGAGTCTGGTACCGATCATGTTGATGCTAAAGAAGACCCAACCTTAACTTATGACCCACGCGAGGATGAGCCATAATGTTTGATTTTCATAATTTTTGGCTTGCTCATGCTCCGATACTTAGTATTCTCATCCCAACCTTTACCAGCTTCATATTGTTGCTGCTTGGAAATCCTGGTTCTGGTTCATTAAAACAAGATTGGCGCCAACCTTGGCGACGTGGTATCAGTTTAACTGCTGCTGTATTAGGTTTAATAACAGCGATTAGTTATCTGCTAATCGCAAATACTGGGCAAATTACGGTCTATCAACTTGGTGAGTGGTCTGCCCCTTTTGGGATCGTCTTAGTCCTTGATCGCTTATCCGCATTTATGCTGGTACTGACATATGCACTTGCTGTGCCTGTTATATGGTATGCAAGCGATAACTGGGATACTCGTGGACGCTATTTCCATACCATGTTCCATTTTTTATTAATGGGACTGACGGGTGCATTCTTAACAGGCGATTTATTTAACCTCTTCGTTTTCTTTGAAGTTTTGCTGATGGCTTCCTATGTGTTGCTGTTGCATGGTCAAGGTCGCCCTCGATTCCAACTTGGTGTGCATTACGTCACGATCAACTTACTTGCCTCTGCCCTATTCCTGCTTGGATTGGGAATGATTTATGGCAGTGTTGGTAGCTTGAATATGGCAGATGTTGGTCGCTTAGTTCCAACCTTGGATGGTGATCAGCATAAACTTGCGATTGCAGGCGGTTTACTGCTTTTTGTCGTATTTGGAATTAAAGCAGCGATGCTACCTGTTGGCTTCTGGTTACCCAAAACCTATGCTGTTGCAAGCACACCTGTCGCTGCTATTTTTACCATTATGACTAAAGTGGGTATTTACGCCATCTTACGTGTCAATGGCACAGTGTTCGATGATGCGATGGCACAGAACATCTTCAAAAACTGCCTTATGGTCATTGGCTTAATTACATCATTTTACGGTGTGATTGGAGCATTGGGTGCTGATCGTTTACGTCGTTTTGTTGGTTTCATGGTGTTGTCATCGATCGGTACATTACTCATTGCGATTGCGATGTTCAATACTGAAGCGTGGGCCGCAGCTTTATATTATTTGGTTCATAGTACCTTGATTGCTGCTGCCTTCTATTTGTTCTGTGGTTGGATGACATCGCAACGAGGTTCATTTAAAGATCATTTAAAAGTTGCTCCTCGAATCAAGCAAGAAAAAGCGGCTGCTTTTACCTACTTTACCATTGCGCTCATGCTGGCTGGTTTACCACCTTTTAGTGGCTTTCTAGGTAAAGTATTTATTTTACAAGCAACAGCAGAATCGGCTTATCAAGCGTGGATTATTGCTGTCATTTTGATTGTCAGTTTACTCAGTATTATTGCTCTCACTCGTGTTGGCTTTATTTTATTTTGGCGGGCAAGTCCACCAGAAGAAAACCCAAATGAACAAGCTTATACGGAATATCAAGCTCTGCCTGAACGAGCACCTAAGCGCAATGATCAAGCGATTTATATACTGCTTGCAGGATTAATGGCTTATGTTGTTTTTGCTGCACCAATTCAAACCTATGCGGTTTCAACGGCTCAGCAAATCCAAAATCATGCACTTTATCAGCAAGCTATTCTGAAAACTGATGCTCAAGGTAAAGCGATTAGTGTTCAACCCTATGATCCTACTTACTTACCAGAAACCAAGTATGGTGGTGAAGTAGAAGACCATAATGCTTTGCTTATTCCAGATGTGATCTCTCAAGCAACCTTGCAAGGCGAACATATTTCTGAATATAAGCAACGTCAAATTGCTGAACAAACTTTAGATGCACCTACGATACCAAATGAAACCCAATTAAAACCAATGGAGGAACATTAATGCAAAAAATTACGTTGCTTGAACGTTGGTTCCCTCACCCATTCGTGTCTTTTTTGGTGTTCATCACTTGGTTAATGCTGGCGAATAGTTTAGATCTGTCAGATATCTTACTTGCATTTTTATTGGGGATTTTAATCCCACGTTTAGTTCGCCCTTTTATTGCGAGAACACCCCATATCCACTGGTCACCTGCAATTAAATTAGTATTTGTAGTGCTTTGGGATATCGTGATTTCAAACTTTCGAGTCGCAAAAATGGTGCTTGGTCCTTTGGAAAATCTTCATCCTAAATGGTATCGCGTTCCGTTAGAAACCGAACACGAGCAAGTCAACACCTTACTTGCAATGATCATTACCACGACACCAGGAACGGTGTCTGCGGGGATTGATCAAGAAAAAGGCGACATCTTAGTCCATGCATTAAGTTCTGATGATATTGAACTAGATATTCAAGAAATCAAGAATCGCTATGAAAAACCATTAATTGAGATTTTTGATGTAAAGGTTGCAGAAGGAGCTATGAAATGACTATTTTACCTTATGCACTTGGGATCAGCTTGATTGCTATAACAATATCAATGTTCATCTGCCTTATTCGTCTGATCATCGGACCTTCTGTAATTGACCGCTTATTAGCACTCGATACACTTTTTCTAAATGCAACATGTTTGATTATCGTTTTAGGGATTTATTGGACCAGTACCAATCTTTTTGAAGGTGCATTATTAGTTGCAATGCTCGGTTTCGTTTCGACAGTTGCACTTGCTCGATATTTCACGACTGGACATGTCATTGATTAAAAGGAATACGCTATGCAAATAATTTTTGAAATTATCATTTCATTCTTTTTGATCTTTGGCACATTTTTTATGCTGATTGGTTCAATCGGAATGATACGTCTACCCGACTTATTCATGCGTCTACATGCTCCAACCAAGTCCAGTACACTCGGCTTAGGGAGCTTCCTTATTGCGGCAATGATCTTTGGAGCAACTGAAGGTCGTTTTGGTTTTGCCGAATTACTGATTACGTTGTTTGCCTTTATCACTGCACCAGTATCTGCGAATTTAATGGCGCAGGCTGCGATTCATTTACGTTTGCGCTCAACCAGTGGGGATGTACCAGAAGCTTTAAATCGTCCATTGCCTTGGCAGCGATATCGTCGCGTTGCAGAAAAAAAAGACCAACAATAGTTGGTCTTTTTTATTTAACAGTAGAACAGTTTAGTGGGCTCAAGGCTAATCATAAATCTTTAACAAATTAGTCCATTCAATGATTAAACTTATATCACTAATTTAAGCTTCTATCTGCAATGTAGAAACAAGGAAAACTATTATTTTCCATGAAGTTTACTTAAAACCGCATGTTTTAGTTTAAGACATAAAAATATTAAATATCAAAATCCTCATGATAATTGAGGCATAAAAAAAGCCACCCTAAGGTGGCTTTTTAACTTATTCTTTGTCTTGCTCTTGTTCAGGCAAATCTTTCACAGCTTCCGCAATCAAACCAAACATATAGTTACCATATGCATTGGTCTTATCGTAATGGAAACGCAATCTAGGTGTTATACGCGTCTTGATACGACGACTCAATTCGTGACGCAAGAAACCAGAAGCTTTATTCAATACATCTAACGTTTCTTTATTTGCTGCTTCACTTTGATCATCACCCAGTTCACGCCCCATCACAGTGACATAAACTTCAGCATAACCCATATCTGCACTGACTTTCACCGCAGAGATGGTCACTAGACCACCTAAGCGAGGATCTTTAAGCTCCTGACGGATCAGCTCAGACAACTCTCGTTGTACTGAATCCGCCATGCGCTTTAAGCGTTGGCTACCCGCCATTAAAGACTCCGTTTAATCAATTGAACATCATAGACTTCGATCTTATCTTTTTCTTTGATGTCTTTATAGCCTTTCACCGCAAGACCACATTCCATACCAGCACGAACTTCTTCAACCACTTCTTTATAGCGACGAAGAGATTCAAGCTCACCTTGGAATACAACCACATCATCACGTAATACGCGAATAGGCTTGTTACGATGTAAGACACCTTCAAGTACCATACAGCCTGCTGCTGCACCAAATTTACTTGAATGGAACACTTCACGTACTTCTGCAACACCAAGAATCGTTTCACGATGTTCAGGTGCAAGCTTACCGCTCATTGCTGCTTTAACATCATCAATTAAATGATAGATAACGCTGTAGTAACGAATATCAATACCATCTTGATCAGATTTTTGACGAGCTGTGTTATCCGCACGTACGTTGAAACCTAATAAAACTGCTTCTGAAGATTCCGCTAAAGTTACATCTGACTCAGTGATCGCACCAACACCAGAACCGATTACACGGACTTTAACTTCATCTGTAGAAAGCTCATCAAGCGCAACATGTAATGCTTCCAACGTACCACGAACATCAGTTTTGAGTACAACATTCACATAAGGAATATCTTTTTTACCCATAGACGCCATGATGTTTTCAAGACGCATTGCACTCGCACGCTCTAAACGTTTATGACGTTCGCGGTCTGAACGAGCATCAGCTACTTCACGTGCTTTCTTCTCATCATTGACAACAAGAACCTCATCACCTGCCATTGGCGCATCAGGTAAACCTAAAATTTCAACTGGAATTGAAGGACCTGCTGACGTGATACGCTTACCATTTTCATCAACCATCGCACGTACACGACCGTAAGAAGAACCAGCAAGAACTAAATCACCAATATTCAATGTACCGTTTTGTACAAGAATTGAGGTTACTGCACCGCGACCTTTGTCAACACGTGCTTCAATAACCACACCTTGAGCTGCACCTTCTGCTGAAGCTTTAAGCTCCATCAATTCAGCTTGGATCAAGATAAGATCAAGTAAACCATCAATACCTGCACCAGAATGCGCAGAAACTTTAGCGATTGGAACATCACCGCCCCACTCTTCAGGCACAATACCTTTAGTGGTTAATTCATTTAATACACGGTCAACATCTGCAGACTCTTTATCCATTTTGTTGATAGCAACAATAATTGGAGTACCCGCTGCACGTGCATGGTCGATTGCTTCAGCAGTCTGTGGCATTACACCATCATCAGCAGCTACAACAAGAACCACGATATCCGTTGCTTTTGCACCACGTGCACGCATAGACGTAAACGCGGCGTGACCCGGTGTATCTAAGAAAGTAATAATGCCTTTCTCAGTCTCAACGTGATAAGCACCGATATGCTGTGTGATACCGCCTGCTTCCCCCGCTGCCACTTTAGAGCGACGAATGCGATCCAGCAATGAGGTTTTACCATGGTCAACGTGACCCATGATTGTCACTACTGGTGGACGAGTCGTTTGTTCACCACGTGCTTCTTCAGCTGCTTCTAATAAATTATCTTCAGCTTGTGTATCAGAAACTAATACTGGGTTATGACCCATTTCTTCAACAACGAGTACCGCAGTATCTTGATCAATCGCTTGGTTTTGAGTAACCAACTCACCCATTTTCATGAGTGTTTTGATAACTTCACGAACTTTAATTGCCATCTTTTGTGCAAGATCAGCAACTACAATTTTCTCACCAATTTCAACATCATAAACTTGCTTTTTAACAGGTTTTTCAAAGCCATGTTTATTTGCTTGGCTTGTTTTTAAACCACGTTTATGATGGCTTTTGCTAAAGCTTTGCTCTGATTGAGCATCACCACCACGACCACCTTTCTTACTCGCACGTGGATTTGCAGTAGCACCACCGCGTTTGATTTCACGGTCTTCTTTATTGAAAGAATCTTCGTATGCCTGACCAACGAGACCCGCAGCTAAAGGCGAATCATCAATAACACGAATCGTTGTCGTTGCATCATCACTTGAATATTTTGATGCCATCTGACGCATTTGCTCAAGTGTACGCTGTTGCGCTTCTTCAGCTGCTTTACGACGCACTGCTTCTTCAGTTGCTTTCAACTGAGCTGCTTGTGCTTCACGTGCTTTTTTCTGTTCAGGGGTTTCTGTAGGCTTAATAACTGGTGCTTTAATCACCTTGTCACTACCACGCTTTTTCACCACAACAGCCGTTTTAGCTGGTGCTTGCGCTGCACTATTAGACGTATGCGCTGCACGCATTGCATCTAAAGTTGCATTGGCTTTTTTCTCAGCAACATCGCGTGCAGTTTGCACTGCTTTGTCACGTTCTGTTAATTCTGCACGTGCTTTGGCATCAGCTTCTGCGCGTGCTTTTGCTTCAGCAGCAAGTAATTCTGGATTTGGCTTAGCAAAAACTTGTTTTTTGCGAACTTCAACATTAATGTTTTTAGCTTTACCCGAAGTACTTGTTACTTTAGCAGTACTCGTTGTTTTACGTTTCAACGCAATTTTTCCTGTGTTACCACTGTCCTGACCATGTACTTTTTTCAAGTGATTGATCAAAGTATCTTGCTGTTCAGCGGTAATAATATCATCTGCTTTACGCTGTGGTAGACCTGCATCGCGAACCTGCTCTAGGAGTTTCTCTACAGGACGTTCTACGCTGAGCGCTAACTCTTGAATCGACTTGTCCGTCATCTATTATCTCCTAGTTAAACCATGATTCACGTGCTTTCATAATGAGTTGACCTGCTTTTTCATGACCTAAACCTTCGATATCTGAAATATCATCAGTTGCTTGATCAGCTAAGTCATCTACAGTAATCACACCACGCGCCGCCAATGCATATGCAATCTCAGTCGTCATACCTTCCATACCGAGAAGTTCTGCACTTGGCTCTTGAATATTTTCTTGCTGTTTTAAGGCATCAGTCAACGCAGCTTCTTTTGCACGACTTTGCAACAATTCAACTAAATCAGCTTCAAGCTCAATTTCATCAAATGTTTCAGCTGGTACGTAAGCAATCTCTTCTAATGAGGTAAAGCCCATTTCGACCAAAGCCATTGCCAAGTCTTCTTCAATATCGAGACGTGATACAAACATATCTAAATATTGTTGAGCTTCATTTTGCTGACGAGCACGATACTCTTCTTCTAACATCATGTCGAGTTTATAGCCGGTTAATTCCGACGCTAAACGAACATTTTGCCCTTGAGAACCAATTGCACGAGCCAATTGATCATTGGTTGCAAAGATGATATCTGCACTACGCGCATCTTCATCTAAAACGATACCAGATACATCAGCTGGCTCTAGAGCACTTGCAATGTATTGTGCTGGGTCATCTGACCACACAACTACATCAATACGCTCGCCATTTAACTCTTGTTGAACTGCTTGGATACGTGTACCACGCATACCAATACATGCACCAACAGGGTCAATACGATGATCATTGGTTTTTACAGCAATTTTAGCTCGAACACCTGGTTGGCGCGCCGCAGCTTTAATCTCAATAATTTCTTCAGAAATTTCTGGAATTTCTTTTTTCATCAAAGCGATTAACATTTCAGGACGTGCACGAGACAATAACAATTGTGCTCCACGACCTTCACGGTTAACGTTGTATAAAATGGCATTTACACGTTGCTTAGGACGTAAAATTTCTTTATGAATGGTTTCTTCACGCGCTAAATAAGCTTCAGCGTTGTCACCAAGATCAATGATAAAGCCATCTTTAGTTTGCTTTTTCACTTCACCGTAAATCAACTCACCCACTTTAGATTCATAAGCATCAGCAACCAATGCACGTTCTGCTTCACGAATCTTTTGCACAATCACTTGTTTAGCGATTTGCGCAGCAATACGACCGAATTCAATCGATTCAACTTCAAGCTCACGAATATCACCAATCGACCATTTTGATGCATCTACATCAGAAATTGCATCCTGACATGCTGGCATTTCATGATCTTCATCAGCAACGAGAGTCCATTGACGGAATGTACGATAATCACCAGTCTTACGATCAATCTCAACACGAAGTTGAGCTTCTTCTGAATTTGTGCCTTCGTAGAATTTTTTCTTCGTTGCAGCAACAAGTGCTTGCTCTAATGCCTCGAAGATCGCTTCACGACTAACACCTTTTTCATTACTAACCGTTTCTGCAACGGTAAGAATTTCGCGGCCCATAAGTCACCTACCGATTTCTTATAAAATTAAATTAATATTAGTCTTGATAGATTAAATTTGCTTTATCAATATTATTACTATCAATTTCAAGCACATGTTTCCCTTCCACTTCAACTTGAATTATTTCATTTTCAAGATCTACAGAAAGTAATTTTGCTTGGAATTTGCGACGGTTTTCGACGGCAGCAATTAATCGTAAAGCCACTTGTTGCCCAATATAAGCAGGCAATTGATTTAACTGGAAAAATGGACGATCCCACCCAGGAGAAGACACTTCTAAAGCATATTCACCAGCAATTGGATCATGAACATCAAGCATTGCACCGACTTGTTGTGTCACTAAAACACAATCCTGAACGCCAATACCACGGCCTTGTTCAACTTCACCATCTTCATTTAGGACAGGTTCAACATTCTCATCAACAGCTCTATCGATATAAATGCGTAATAAAGAACGTTTACCTTGTGGCAGGAATTCAATCCCCCACAGATCTACACCACAAGCAGCCACAGCTGGTGCGATTAGATCATGCAATGCTTGAGATTTATTTGATAATTTCATTTACTCTCGTCGCTCTCATGCGAGCCAATCAATCTTAACCGTATAGTGAAGCACGACTATTTGACCAATTGATGTCGAACACTACACGATAGCTAAACAACCAATAAAAAAGGGCGTAAATCGCCCCTATATTTTACACAGAAAAGCATTGCCCACTGTGCAAAAAGGCCCACCATAACTGTGAGCCTCTTTTAGAAACTTGGTAGCGGGAGCTGGATTTGAACCAACGACCTTCGGGTTATGAGCCCGACGAGCTACCAGACTGCTCCATCCCGCAACAACGTGCAAAAATTATATACAAATATGAAAAAAAGTCAATCCAAGTTTTCATATTCGCTTGATTAAGTTGCACCTTAATCAAATGGTAGCGGGAGCTGGATTTGAACCAACGACCTTCGGGTTATGAGCCCGACGAGCTACCAGACTGCTCCATCCCGCATCAATATCACTGCAAACACCGAACTTACTGGTTATTAAGTTTGGTGCGGAAGGGGGGACTTGAACCCCCACGCCCGAAGGCACTACCACCTCAAGGTAGCGTGTCTACCAATTCCACCACCACCGCAGCTTTATGGGACGCATTCTATGCCCTAAACTCACAAAAGAAAAGGGTTAATTTAACTTATTCAGTTGTTTTTGGTGCGTTTGATGAAGTTTCAGGCGATGAAGCAGGTACAGAGGTTGAGCTTTGTACAGATTTTAAACTATATGCATCAGTTGTCTGCTTTTTTGCAAATACTGCTAACGTTAAGCTTGTGACAAAAAACAGTGCAGTAAAAATTGCAGTTAAGCGTGTCAAAAAGTTACCCGCTCCTGAAGCACCAAACACAGTTGCAGCACCACCACCACCAAATGATGCACCTGCTTCCGCACCTTTACCTTGTTGTACTAAAACCAAAGCAATAATTAAAATTGCCAAAATGATGTGTACAACGAGTATAAAACTATACATTTCTATTCCTCGTTATTTGCTTTGAGCAAATGCTTTTGCGATTTGGTAAAAAGATTGAGCATTTAGAGATGCACCACCAACCAAAGCACCATTAATATCTGGGCAAGCAGCCAATTCTGCTGCATTCTCAGCTTTCACACTACCGCCATATAAAATTGCTATCGTCTCACCCAAGGCGCTAATCTGCTTTAAACCCTCACGAATTTTTGCATGCATTGCTTGTGCATCTGCGGGTGAAGCAGTTTTACCTGTACCAATCGCCCAAATGGGTTCATAAGCTATCACGATATTGTGCCATTGTTCAGCTTTTACAATAGAAGCAATATCACAGATTTGTTGCAAGACCACTTGTTCAGCCACACCCTGCTCACGCTGTGTTAAGCTTTCGCCGACGCAATAAATCACCGTTAAACCTGCATTCAAAGCATTTTGCAATTTTGCTTTTAGGATTTCAACATTGTCACCGAATAACTCACGGCGTTCCGAATGCCCTATTAATACATATTCAATCTGACTATCTTTTAATAGTTCTGCACTCACCTCACCCGTATAGGCACCTGTACCTGCGACTTTTGATACATCTTGAGCAACCGTATAAATCGGTCGTACCGCATCACCCAATTCATTATGGATATTAGTCAAAGCGATGGTTATAGGCGCAACACCAATGTGACAATACTCAGGTGAAACATTTTCTTGTTGCAACAATTGTTTAAATTCTTTTATTAATTGGAGAGCGTCAGCATGCTTTGGATTCATCTTCCAATTGCCAACAACCCAAGGGGTAATCGTCGAAACCGACATACGTCGCCCACCTATTACTTATTTCTAAAAAATGCTGCACATTTTACACGTATTTTTAGAAAATTCATTTTTTTATAGTGTTTAAATTTAAATCAGCATTGTAATTCAATTAATCAAGCAATAATGCATATTTCAGAAAGCAAGTAGGCTATGTATTTCATAGAAATCAATTTAATTCCATGCTCTTTTTTCTTTATGTTTTTTAAACAAGATATCTTTTTGAAAAATTATTTGTTAAAACATTCGATCAGTTCAAAGTTTTTCAACTGAATCACGTCAAAAACGACATTTTCTCTAGTAGTATTTTTACGTAACAAAAGTATAATTTTCTTCATAGCTATTATAACCATATTGTCATAAGGCGGACAGATGTCAGGATTACATACGTCTCCAAAATTTTCGGGGTTTATTCGACGTTTAGTTGAAGATGGTCACATGACTGCATCAAATATGCAAAATGCAATTGATGCAGCAAAAAAGGCTCACCAAGATATTGTTGCTCATTTAATAGAACATCAACATCTTGCTCCACTTACTATTGCTGAAAGTATCTCGGTCGAGTTTGGAGAACCACTATTTGATTTAGGGGTTTACGATACCGCTTTATTGCCACGCGAGCTAACCGACAACAAACTCATTCAAAAACATCGCGTGGTGCCTTTGCTTCAGCGAGGACAGATATTGTATGTCGCTACCAGCAATCCCACCAATATCGATGCATTAGATGCGATTCGCTTTAATACAAAACTCAACATAGAAGCTGTCATTGTCGAATTCAATAAGCTCGACAAACTGATTGAACAACAGTTTGGTGATAGTTCAAGTTTTGATTTTGGTGATAGTGAAGATTTTGATCTAGATGTTGATGTCGGTACAGAAGCTCCATCAGAAGATGATGATAATACGCAAACTGATGAGTCACCGATTGTAAAATATATCAACAAACTCCTGATCGATGCTATTCGCATGGGAGCATCAGACTTACATTTTGAACCTTATGAAAAAATGTATCGGGTACGCTATCGCGTCGATGGCGTTTTAAGACAAATTGCAAATCCACCGTTGCAGATGGCAAATCGATTAGCGTCACGTTTAAAAGTAATGTCCCAAATGGATATTTCTGAAAAGCGAATGCCTCAAGATGGGCGTATTAAGCTAAAGCTATCTAAAACCAAAGCCATTGATTTCCGTGTCAACTCATTACCCACCCTGTTTGGTGAGAAACTTGTACTACGTATTCTAGATCCATCCAGTGCCATGCTCGGAATTGAGGCTTTAGGCTATGAGGATGAGCAAAAAGCACTATTTTTAGAAGCACTTGATAAGCCACAAGGCATGCTACTAATTACAGGCCCAACTGGTTCAGGTAAAACTGTATCTTTATATACTGGTTTGAATATTCTCAATACTGAAGATACCAATATTTCAACTGCCGAAGACCCAGTTGAAATCAACTTGGAAGGGATTAACCAAGTCAACGTGAATCCCAAAACAGGACTTACCTTCTCTGCTGCATTGAAAGCATTCTTACGCCAAGATCCCGACATTATCATGGTTGGTGAGATTCGTGACCTTGAAACGGCTGAAATTGCCATCAAGGCTGCGCAAACAGGACATATGGTGATGTCAACACTCCATACAAACAGTGCTCCTGAAACATTAACACGTTTACGTAATATGGGGGTTCCTTCATTTAATATTGCAACGTCTGTCAACTTAGTGATTGCTCAACGTTTAGCACGTCGTTTATGCGCACAATGTAAAATACCAACAGATGTTCCTAAACAAAGTCTTTTAGAACTTGGTTTCACAGAACAAGATTTAGCAGATCCAGAACTCACAATTTATCAACCTGTTGGCTGTGCTGAATGTCGAGAAGGTTATAAAGGACGTGTTGGTATTTATGAAGTAATGAAAGTGACACCAGAAATCTCAAAGATCATCATGGAAGATGGCAATGCCATAGAGATTGCTTCTGCATCGGATAGAGCAGGCTTTAATAACCTACGTCGCTCGGGTCTGAAAAAAGTGATGCAAGGAATAACTTCTTTGCAAGAAGTCAACCGAGTAACAAGTGAATAAAATTAATAACAAGGATTACTAATCATGGCAGCTAAAAAAGCGCAAATGATGCCTACTTTTGCTTATGAAGGGGTTGATCGTAAAGGGGCGAAGGTTAAAGGAGAACTTCCTGCTCGCAATATGGCTTTAGCGAAAGTCACATTACGAAAGCAAGGTGTTACAATCAAAAATATTCGAGAGAAACGTAAAAATATTCTCGAAGGTTTGATGAAAAAGAAAGTCACAACGCTTGATATCACTATTTTCACACGCCAACTCGCAACTATGATGAAAGCAGGCGTACCATTGGTTCAAGGCTTTGAAATCGTTGCTGAAGGCTTAGAAAACCCATCTATGCGCGAAGTGGTATTAGGCATTAAAGGTGAAGTTGAAGGCGGAAATACCTTTGCAGGCGCATTGAGAAAATATCCGCAATACTTTGATAATTTATTCTGCTCATTAGTCGAATCTGGGGAACAATCCGGCGCCTTAGAAACCATGCTTGATCGCGTAGCAATCTATAAAGAGAAAAGTGAGCTACTTAAACAAAAAATCAAAAAAGCAATGAAATATCCAATCTCAGTTATTGTTGTTGCAATTGTTGTCACTATTATTTTGATGGTCAAAGTTGTTCCCGTCTTCCAAGATCTATTCAGCTCTTTTGGGGCGGATCTACCTGCATTCACCAAAATGGTCGTTAATATGTCCAAATGGATGCAGGAATATTGGTTTTTACTAATCATTGCGATTGCTGCTGTAATTGCTAGTTTTCTAGAGGCAAAAAAACGGAGTAAGAAATTCCGCGACTTGCTCGATAAAATGGCACTCAAAGCTCCTATCTTCGGAGATTTAGTGTTTAAGGCTATTATTGCTCGTTATAGCCGTACATTAGCAACAACTTTCGCAGCAGGTGTTCCATTAATTGATGCACTTGAATCAACAGCTGGCGCAACCAATAATGTAGTTTATGAAGAAGCAGTGATGAAAATCCGTGAAGATGTTGCGACAGGGCAACAGCTTCAATTTGCAATGCGTGTATCAAATCGTTTCCCATCAATGGCTATTCAAATGGTTGCCATTGGTGAAGAATCTGGTGCTTTAGATAGTATGTTGGATAAAGTGGCAACCCATTATGAAAACGAAGTTGATAATGCTGTCGACGGTCTCACGTCAATGATGGAACCACTGATTATGGCTATCTTAGGTGTTCTTGTTGGTGGCTTGGTCATTGCCATGTATCTACCAATCTTCCAAATGGGTTCTGTGGTCTAATGCAAGAATTACTTTCTTATTTTATCGAAAACCCAACTGCGCTTTATATTGCAGTTGGGCTTTTTAGTTTATGTATTGGTAGTTTTTTAAATGTCGTGATTTTTAGAACACCTAAAATGATGGAACAAGAATGGCATCAAGAATGTCAAATGCTACTGCATCCTGAACAACCGATTATAGATGAACGCCAATTAACTTTAAGCCAACCAGCATCCACCTGTCCTAAATGTAAATCACCTATCCGCTGGTATCAGAATATCCCTATCATCAGTTGGCTTATCTTGCGCGGAAAGTGTGGCGCTTGTGACAATCCAATTAGTATTCGCTATCCGTTTATTGAACTATTAACCATGATTTGTTCATTGATCGTTGTGGTTGTATTTGGTGCGACAATCCAAATGCTGTTTGGTTTGATTCTCACATGGACACTCATCACCTTAACTTTTATTGATTTCGATACTCAGCTTCTACCTGATCGATTTACATTACCTTTAGCTGCATTAGGCTTAGGAATTAACAGCTTTGCAATGTATACGACGGCTCATGCTGCTATTTGGGGTTACTTAATTGGCTTCCTATGTCTTTGGATTGTTTATTATGTTTTCAAGATCATAACTGGCAAAGAAGGTATGGGTTACGGTGATTTCAAGTTACTCGCTGCTTTGGGCGCTTGGATGGGTCCGATGATGTTACCTTTAATTGTATTATTATCTTCTATGGTTGGCGCAATCATTGGTATCATCTTAATGAAGATGCGAGGTGAAAATCAGCCTTTTGCATTTGGTCCTTATATTGCAATCGCAGGTTGGATTGCTTTTCTATGGGGCGATCAAATTATGAAAATGTATTTGGGTGGTTGATATATGAGTTTTATCTTGGGAATTACAGGTGGTATCGGCAGCGGTAAATCTGCTGCCACGCAATGGTTCGAGTCTCAAGGTATCACAGTTATTGATGCAGATATCGTTGCTCGTGAAGTTGTAGAACCTAAACAACCTGCTTTAGAAGAAATACAGCGCACTTTTGGAGATTGGGTTTTACTCGAAGATGGCAGTCTAAATCGCCGAGCACTTCGCGATCATATTTTCCAATTTCCTGAAGCCCGTCAAACTTTAGAAAAAATTACTCACCCTGCTATTCGTCAATCAATTACTCAACAACTCAAACAAGCTGAAAGTCCTTATGTGATTTTAGTCTCGCCTCTTCTTTTTGAAACAAATCAACATGAACTCACCCATCATACTTTACTGATCGATGCGGAAGAGCAAACGCAGTTGCAACGTGCAAGTCAACGTGATGGTCAAACTGAACAACAAATTCGGAGTATTATTGCCGCTCAAATGCCAAGAGCTCAAAAATTGCAACTTGCCAATGATGTTGTACTTAATGATGGATTGTTAGAGCACTTACACCAACAATTGAAGCCTCTACACCTTAAATACCTACAGAAATCCGAGCACATTTTTTAATTTTTTGCTTGCTGTTCAAGCTTTGTTGCCAAACTATCTTTACGCAACCATCGCCAAGGCTGTAATGCTCCTACCCCCATACCAACTAAACCCGAGATAATTGCAGGGTTTAGGTTTTCATTTAATAACGGCACAGCAACAATAGCTGCAATAAAAGGAGCTAGCGTGACAATACTTCCTGTTTTAAATGCGCCTAAGCGTTGGATGGCTGCAACGTAAGTTAATGTAGCGATAATAACCACCAATACACCATGAAATAGCCCTTGAATTAGCAAATGTATTGGCGCTGCATCCTGAAAATGTTTAGGAATAAATAAAATGTAAATGGGTAAATAGATGATTGCTGACCAAATCACCACCCCCGCGGTTGCATGCCAAGCTGATAGTTTCCATTGTTTGAGTAAAACAGTAAAAATACCCCACCATGCAGCACTAATAAAAAGCAGTACATCCCCCCACCCCAATACTGAAGCTTGATCTTGTAGCATTAAATAGCTCATCAATGCCAATGCAGCCATCATGATAATCAAGCTCAACCAAGTATGTTTATCAAAGGGTTGTCTAAATAAGATATAGGCTGCTACCGCGGTACATAAAGGAATACAACCATTTAGGAAAATAGCAGCATGCGCTGCTGGCGCATGTAAAAAAGCGGTATATACTGTGAAACAATAGGCTAAACCACCGATCAATGCCAAGATCACAGGCTTAGGATGCCATAAGAAGGCCAAATCTTTTTTATAAATTAAAACAGGCAATAATATCAAAGAAGCAATTGCAAAACGCATTGCAACAAGATCCCACATACTGATATGCCAATGTGCATTTAAACGGGAGAAAATCGTAAATCCTCCCCAAATGCACATTGTAATCAATACAAATAGATAACCTTGCGTACGAGCGGTCATTTGGAATTACATTGGCAATACTTAGACCAATTATACAACACTACGTTGGCGGCATGCTTCATAAAGTGCCATGCCTGTGGCTACACTTACATTTAGACTTTGTAAATCACCAGACATCGGGATATAGACTGTATGATCACACTGAGTCTGGGTAATCGGTCTCAAACCCGTATCTTCTGCGCCCATTACGATCACAACAGGACCCTTAAAATCACATTGTTGAATCGGTAAAGCCTTTTCATCCAACATGGTGCCAATCACTCGTGTACGAGTGGTTTCTTTTAAATGGGCTAGGGTTCGAGCTAAATTAGTCACTTGGATAAATTTAACTTTCTCTGCACCACCTGCTGCCACTTTACGAGCAGTCGGTGTCAAGCTTGCAGAACGATCACGCGGAACAATTACTGCCTGAACACCCATCGCAGCAGCGGTACGAATACAAGCACCTAAATTATGAGGATCAGTGACTTGGTCCAGCGCCAGTAACAAAGCATCTGGATTTTGTTGCATTAAATCATCTAAATCTTTTTCATTTAAGGTTGGATGCGGACGCACAGCTGCAACTACGCCTTGATGGAAAGGCAAACCCGCCAACTTTTCCAAACTATCACGGCTGGCTTTTTGTACGCTAATCCCAAAAGGTTCTGCAAGTTGCAAAATCTTTTGTAGCCGTTGGTCGTCACGACCTTTTAAAGTAAATAAAGTCAAAACTCGTTCAGGCTCTAACTCTAGCAATGACTCCACCGAATGAACGCCATAATAATATTCAGGTTTTGCCATGAACGACCTCGTCTGCATTCCCTCTTGAACTCAGAGAGAAAAAATGAAATTTAGAAAAATAAAAATCCTGCAAAGTAACTTTACAGGTGAGTAGCGAATAGCTCCGCAAGAGAATTTAATAAAAAAATCCTGTAAATGACTTTACAGGATTCTCTTTAGATATAGTGTACTCGATTTACAGTTGAATAGGTTAGCCTTCTAGATGGCAAACATAATCGAGCACTTCATCAGCTTCGATATGGAACATGCTATTGCCAGGAACATAGAAAGACTGCCCTGCACGAAATAATTCACTTTCTGTGCTATCTGCAATTTTTACACGACATTCGCCAGAAATTATTTCCATACGCTCAGGTACGTGGGTCTCAAAAGTTAAAGGTTGTTCAGTGGGCAAAATCACACCTAACGTCTTTTTCGTACCATCTTCAAATTGTACGGTATGGCTGATACATGCCCCGCCAAAATATACATTTGACTTTTTAATGACCGTAACATGATCAAACTGCACTGAACTCATGCCTACTCTCCAAATAATGCAGCATTTATATTAGGTTATGATGGACGTAGTTTAATTGTGCCTGCGTCACTAATCAATCCATTTTTATCATGCTTACTCAGCAATTTTCATACCTTTCGACTAAAGAATTTCGCAACATAAAAAAGCGGATATATCCACTAAACATTGAGTTTCCCAATATGGCTCAAAATTTTATTCCCCTAAATTATCAAGTTATTTATTTACAATAAGATTGCAAACATTTTAGTTTCAAAAAATCAGCACTGATTTGCACGGATCAAACAAGATACTCTTGTCGCCTTGCTAAAATTTCTCTATCTTTAAGCAAAAGATTTCATGCACTGGATGCATATATGCTCACCCATTTAACTTTAATTAATTTTGCACTTGCAGATCATTTGGCATTGGATATTGAACAAGGCTTCAATGTGCTGACTGGAGAAACAGGTGCAGGAAAATCATTATTGTTAGATGCACTGTCTGCTTGCTTGGGTGAACGTACAGATACCAACTATGTGCGTTATGGTGCTGATAAAGCAGATATTACTGCTGTTTTTAGTTATCAATCTGATAGTGCTGAAGCAAATTGGCTAACAGAACATGAACTTGGTGATGATTCTGGTGAGATTCATCTAAGACGTGTCATTTTTGCCACGGGTCGTAGTAAAGCGTGGATCAATGGGCGCCCAAGTAGCTTAGCTGAATTGAAAGAAATTGGACGTTTACTGGTACAACTTTATAGTCAGCACAGCCAACAACAGTTACTTGAACCACCCTATCCTAAACATTGGTTAGACCGTTATAATAATTTTGCAGAACCAGCCAATGCTGTGCGTGAAGCTTATTCGACTTGGCAGAAAAACATTCGGCAACACCAATCTGCATTAGATGCACAGGCGACCCGTATTCAAAAAATACAAAATTTAGCCTCACAAATTGAAGAACTTGAAGAGATTGTTCAAACGGATTATCGAGAAACCGAACAAGAGTTTGACCGACTTAGCCATCACGAACATATTATGCAAGACTGTAGTTATAGCCTCAATGTCTTGGATGAAGCGGAACAAAATATTACCCAAGAAGTCGCCTCAATCATTCGTCGACTCGAATCTCATGCTGGTCGTAGTGAACAATTAGCCAATATTTATAATGCCTTGTTAAATGCACAAAGCGAAATAGACGATGCCACTGCGAGCTTACGTCAATTTATTGATCGTCAAAGCTTTGATCCAGAACGAATGGAACAGCTCAATGCAACCTTAGAAATCTTTCATCGCTTAGCACGTAAGCATCGCACTCAGCCAGAACTGCTCAAACAAGAATATGAGACATGGCAACAAGAATTAGAACAATTACATCAGTTGGAAGATCCTGAAACTTTGGCTGAACAGGTTGAAATCTCATACCAAGACTACAAACAAAAAGCACAATATTTAGATGAAATTCGACGTGAAGCAGCGATTCCACTGGCAAAACAACTCACTGAACAAGTCAAAGCACTTGCACTACCTGAAGCTTATTTTGAATTTAAATTTGAACCGATGGAATCAGAAAATGCCGAAGGCTTGAGCTTTATTCAACTTCTCTTTACTGCTAACAAAGGTATTCCAGCTCAGCCTTTAGCACGTGTTGCGTCAGGCGGTGAACTCTCACGTATTGCATTGGTTATGCAAGTGATGAATGCAGAAAAAACCGAATCTGAAGTATTGGTGTTTGATGAAATTGATGTTGGTATTAGTGGTGGAACGGCGGAAGTGGTCGGTCGATTATTGGCAGATTTAGCACAACATGTTCAATTACTTTGTATTACACATCAAGCTCAAGTTGCTGCTCAATCCGATCAGCATTTACTGGTGAAAAAACAACAAACTGATCCCGCCAGCAGCACCATCATTGAGCTTAATGAAGAGCAACGTATTTTAGAACTTGCTCGCATGTCAGGTGGCGTTGAAATTAGTGAAACCACGTTGCAACACGCGAAACAACTACGTCAACTTAAATTCCAAACTAACTAAATGCGCTTATAAAATATTAGAAAATGATTGGCGAAATCCGATTAACTCTTGTATGTTGATAAAAAGAACCTATATAGATCAATCAACATAATATTTTGATGGAGTACCGCCTAGGTGACGAAACAATATTTAACTCATCGTTGTCTCATCGCTCCACCAGACATGGCAGATGACTTCTTTGCTAATACAGTCATCTATGTTGCACGCCATGATGAAGACGGCGCTCAAGGCATTGTGATTAATCGTCCTTCCGATTTACAAATCAAAGAATTGCTAAATGATTTAGAAATCGATGCAGATAATGTACAACCACATGCGGTTTTACAAGGTGGTCCGCTACGCCCTGAAGCAGGTTTTGTACTACATACAGGTCAACCAACATGGCATTCATCAATTGCTGTAGGTGAAAATGTCTGTATCACGACCAGTAAAGATATTTTAGATGCAATTGCGCATAATGAAGGGGTTGGGCGTTATCAAATTGCTTTAGGCTATGCAAGTTGGGGGAAGAATCAACTTGAAGAAGAAATGGCGCGTGGTGATTGGCTGATTTGTGACTCAGACATGGATTTGATTTTTAACCTACCATATGACGATCGTTGGGATGCAGCATACAAGAAAATTGGTGTAGACCGTACTTGGTTTGCTTCAGAGATCGGTCATGCTTGATTTAAAAACCTCACAATCCATTATGGCATTTGATTTTGGAACACAAAAAATGGGGATCGCGATTGGTCAATCCAGTATTGAAAGTGCCAATCCCCTTCCTCTATTTATCATGAAAGATGGTATTCCTGACTGGAATCAACTCTTGAAACTGGTCAAAGAATGGCAACCAAACTTATTTTTAGTTGGTTTACCGCTTAATATGGATGATAGTGAGTCTGAACTCTCTGCTCGTGCGCGGAAATTCGCACGTCGCCTACGCCATCAAACCAATGTCGAAACATGGATGGTAGACGAGCGCTTGACGACCCGCGAAGCGAGAGAAGAACTAGAGTCTTATCAAAATAAAGGACAAGCTAAACGCTTATCAGCCGATAGTTTTGCAGCTGCCCTACTCATTCAAAGTTGGTATCGTGATCCTGCGGGCATTACGCCTTAACCGTAAATACTCAATCTTTTTATTTTGTCTATTGTTATAAACCCTAGCGTTATAAACAATTGTTTTGTTTCTGCTAAAGCATCTAAAGAAGAAATAGTTCCGATTGACCTACTTTGGTTTCTCTCAAAGTAGGTCAAATTGCATATTTAAATTGAGCGTGGATGAATATTTGAGAAAATGTTGTATATCGCTACTTCTCAATAATTCGAACTGTCGCCGTACGCCCTGAAACAAAAGCCAACGGATTCTGTGGTTGCTCATCAAGTATGATTTTTACAGGGACACGTTGTGCTAAACGCACCCAGCTAAAGGTTGGATTTACATTTGCCAATAAATTAGAACTACCTGAACGCTCCCGATCTTCAATGCCTGTCGCAATTCCTTGAACATGCCCACGAATCAACTGACGATCGCCCATCAATTGAACTGTTGCAGCATCTCCAACATGAATACGATTCAATTTAGTCTCTTCAAAATATCCCACGACATAAAGCTGATGACGATCTAACAATGCAGCAACTGCTTGTCCAATCTTCACATAATTACCAACACGTAAATCAAAGTTTGCTAAAGTACCATCTGCGGGAGCAACGACTTCTGATCGATTTAAATTGAGCTGAGCCAAATGCAAATTACTATTTGCAACCTCAATCAGCGCTTGCTGTTGTTGGATAGCAGCATTGGCTTGTTCAATACTTGCTGTGTATTGTTCACGCTCAGCCAAGGCTTGATCACGTGTTGAAAGCACTTGATCTTGCTCTTGCTTAGAAATAGCACCATCCATCAAACTGGCATAACGTGCTGCATTTTTTTCTGCAAGTTTCATATTGGCTTCGGTCTTCACTAAACTGGCTTTAGCACCTGCCAAATTTGCGTATGCCTGTGCGAGACCCGCTTTGGCTTTAGCTAAATCAGACTTAGCTTGCTCCACATCAAGTGCTTGACGTGCAACATCAACTTTAAAGAGCACCTGTCCCTTCTTAACCGTTTGGTTATCCTGTACCAAGACCTCTGTCACCAAACCATTCACATCAGAAGCGACCTGTATCACATCACCACGGACTCGCCCATCACGTGTCCATGGCGCAGCATTATAGTAATTCCATAAATGCACAATTGCATAAATCGCAATTAAAACCGAAAGCACCAATACCACAGGACGTATGACTTTTCGCACATCAAATGCATTCATGTTGATTACCTTTATCACATATCTTTAAATGATTAAATTTAGGATTGAATCTCTATTTTGAAACGTACGACCTACAGCCAAATGAATATCCAATGCACCAATAACAGCAAACCCAAGTAAAAGCACAAATTAAATATGCTTGGTAGAGCGATCCACTCTTTCGCGACCAAACGATCAATCAATGGACTCATCAGCTTAAAAATCAAATAGGCTATAATTGCTTGAACCAAAAGAATGGGAATATAGATCCCATAAACATTAATCTCACCCATGCGCTATACCTACGTCATATGTTTCTGAACTCATCTGATCTGTCGCGACATGCCCAATACTTTCACAGATATTATTGAGAGAAATTAATAGTCTTCGACTTAACTGAGCGTCATCTAGCTGCTGTGCAATTTCCTGCAACAACTTGATTTGACGAACAATCTGAACTGAAAAATGATTGAGTGATAATTGCTTTTCTTGCGCTTGAAAATAGTCAGTAAGTTGCTGTTGCAAGATGTTCACTTCGCTTTGTAAATAAATATGCTCAGGAAGCTTTTGACTAATTTCTTGTAAACGCACTAAATCAATAATTGAGCTACTCTCAATCAGTGCATTCTGTATCGATTGCTTAATATCAGGATGCTGTACCATTTTTGTATTCAACACCCCGACACGATCTAACATGCTGCGTAAGTGAATTTTGAACTCAATACCATATGTGAGACTCAACGCCTGACGCATGGCTTGATAATGCAATGCTAAAATTCGCGTCGCACTGGTATCAGGTGAAACCGCACGCACAAGGTCAATCACAATCAGTGAAACAAGCACACCGAGGATCATTGCAAATGAGCTATCTAAATAAGAAACAGCATCGATGCTATATTTATTATGCAGATTCAATCCCATCATGGTGTTAATTCCTAGTACCATACCCACAGGCATTAGCATCTGATTCGCCATCATGCTTACAGCGACTAAGAACACAGGAAATAAAACCAATGCCAATTGCCAAAAGTGAGTAACGTGCGGAAAAATACCGAATGCATATACAAATACCAAAACCGCTGAAACCAAACTTCCCCAAATAAAGATCCGTAACACAGGCACAGGATTGTCTAAAGCCGTCAAAATACATGCTGTAATTGCACCCATTTGCGCCATCATAAAGCCTGCTTTCCAACCCGAAATAATCCATGCAGCAGTCACAATAAAAGTGATCAACACGGCGCTAATCCCTCCGCGAATTGCTATACCATGATCGCGATGCAAACTTGGATATTTGGTTGTAATCGCTGTAATTTCAGGTGGTATCTCTTTATTACCCTGCTGAATCTGCTGCCAAAGTAGTTTGACCGCCAAAATATTCGAAATAAAATGACGTATATCCATTTTTAAAGCGGCAAGTGCAATCAGTTGATCGGCACTTGCACGATCAATCAATTGATTAAAATCATCTTCAAAGCCATGAGGCAATTTTAATAAATCACTAGGTACTAGACTGCGTTCTTGCTTTAAAAAGGCTAAGGTATGCTCGCGAATAGCATTTAAATGTGCAACAAGATTTACCAACTGCATCTGTTCAAGTTGCTTGATCCGTTGAGATAAAGCCACCAAATTAGCGACTACCAACGACACCTGATGCAACATCTCCTGCAAGGGTTTGGTCATGCCTTTTAGCTCACCTTTTTCATAAGCCAAATGCACAGCCAAAGTATGAATATCTGAAGCATCACGCGTGATGACCGACAAAATTTGCGTATAATTTTCTGATGTCTGTTGAACCGTAATAAGTTTTTCAAACGTCGTTTCTAAATCATTTAAAGTTTTATTAACGCGTTGTTTAATCAATGCACCGATATGAACAGGGAAAAAAGTCGCGGAAACCACTGCTGTTGCAATTACGCCAACCGAAATTTCTAATACGCGTGCCACAGCAATATCAAAAATATTATAGGTATCAATATAGGTAATCGCGTTATAGACAATCATTGCTGTCGAATAACCCGCTAACATAAATACATAGCTTCGCGGTGTACGATCGAGCAAAGAAACATATAAAGCAAAGCCAACCCACAAAGATAAAATAATGGTAAATAACCAAGGGGTATTAATAAAATGAGGTGTCAGCAATAAAGCAATGATTGCACCTGCGAAGGTTCCCACTAAACGATAAACACATTTTGAAGACACCATCCCTGAATAGGGATTCGCAATAATCATGACCGTGCCAATCGACCACATTGGATTAATCAGATCTAGTTCAAATGAAATAAACAGTGCCAGCATGCCTGCTACAAATGTCTTGCATGCAAAAATGAGGTCAAGTCGACTTGGTCGGAAAGCCAACAACTGTTTCAATAACATGAACGGGTCTCTGTATCACACTGGCTTAACATCGGATGTTGTTCATCACATTAATAAAAGTGACAAATCAATGCTCTGATTTAGAGATATCCAAATCAGTTACTTAAAAGAAAAGCCAATAAAGGAGGTTAATACACAATGCTAGAAGATTTTTTGAACAAATAGTATGCAACCAATTATCCAAATAAGACATTGTAGTTGCAATTTTTTCAAAAAATAGCAATATAGTCAACAAATATTATCACTATTTGATAATATCAATTAAAATAAACTCATTTCAATTGATAAATTTCGTGCTTTTCTCATAATTTCAATTCACTTTGCGATCCAAACTAATCAGATTGAAAATCCCATACACGACATACGGCTTTTCTGATATAAAGCAAGAATGTTTCGATTTTCACGTTATTTAATGGAGTAGTTGGCTCATCATGGCAATTTCGAGTTTTGGTAAAATTCTCACCGTGCTGGATTTATTTTCAGTCTCACGTCCGATTATCAATGTCGATATTATTTGTGATGAACTCAGTCTCTCCAAACCGACTGCCTATCGTTATCTTAAAGAATTGGTCTCTACCGATATCTTGAAACGTATTAGTGGTACTTCAGGCGATTACACTTTAGGTTCTAAAATCGCAGTACTTGACTATATTTCACATAGCACAGACCCACTGGTTCAAATCAGTATTCCTTTTATGCGTGATATCGTGGAACGTACTGAGCTTTGTTGTTTACTAACCTATTTAAATCATGATTATTGCATCGACTTACATCATGAAACTTACAAAGAAGCGGAGTTACTCTCATTTGGTCGAGGTTGTCCACGCCCCGTTTTTATTGGCGCATCTCCAAAAATTGTCATTTCGCATTTAAGTAAACAACAATTCCAAGCCTATTATCATCAATTCACTAAAGAACTTGCACAAGTTGGCTTTGCGCAGAACTTAGATGAGTTCACCCAAAAAATGAGAAAAATTAAAAAACAGGGCTTTTATTTATCTGAAGGTGAGATTGACCCTATGGTTTGTGGTCTCTCCGTGCCAATTCGTTTTTCAAACAAAGAAGCCCCTATTGCATTAACGCTTGTTGCCTCTAAAAATCGTTTTGATTTCTTAAATGTCCAAAAATTAATTGAAATATTACAAAGTAATGCAGCACAAATTGAGCATAAATTTTCAACATTAATCGAAAATCAAAGTAACTAAGATGAGAATATTAAAAAATATTTACATTTTTTAGCGTTGTAAATATCAATAAATTCTCATATTATGATTATGTTCTTCAGCATGCTTTCCCAAAGAGCGTGAATTTCCTCAGAGAACTAAGCTCATCTTTGTATGGGCTTTTTTCTTGTTAAAGAAAACATGAAATAAAAAAATCTTCTCTTAAGAAGGCTTTAACGACTAAAAAAATATTAACACATTATTTTATTAATCAATTTAGCTTCGACCAACATCTGCTCAGTTTGATCAGCACTCATCGCGACCAAATATTTACCATTAGAATAGTAAAGTGAACCATCAGCATTGAGGGCATAGCCCAATACACCGCGTTTCAATACTTTCTGTTCACCATTAGAAGTAGATTGAATCAGTTCCCAATTACGCGGAATCACACCTGCAAACTTTTCACCTGCACTTTGATTTTGTTGCAACGCCTTCTGCGCTTTAATCAAATTTCCTTCAACAAATAATTCTTCTTCAGATTTTTGTTTGGCTTTTGCAGGATTTCCACCTGAGGTTGATTTCAGTGATTCTCCTGTATAACGCTGCGTAAAGAAATCTAACCAGCCAATCACTGCTCGAATAATTTTAAACGGCGCATATAAAATATCTTTAAGTGAATTACCACTATGCTGATGATTTTTATAAGGACGTTTCAGGAAATAAAGCTGACCCGCTACATCAATTTTCGGTTTATAAAAATCGTAACGCGGATCACTGATAATCGTCTCTAATTCCCCAGTCTTGAGATTTAAACGGCAAATTTCTTTGGGCCCAACACTAACATTGCCTTGCTGATCATATGCAAATCCACAACTGTCATAATAAACAATATCAGGATTTTGAGGATCAAAACATGGATGCTCGTCTTGGCAATCCCCTTCAGTAATATATTGAATACGGCTTGAATCTAAACCCAAAACACAAAGGTGGCGTTCATAGGCATAACCCTTGCTTACAGATAAAATTAATCGTTGTTTTTGAACCTCATAATCAAGATGGTGCACAATAAATTCACTATTTCTCAGCACCAAAGCTTCTGGTAATTGCTGCTCGATTAACGATTTAATATAGATTGCGCAGCCATCCTGTAATCGTGCGGCATAAATCATCCGTTGATCATTTGTGAGCACTGCATCGACTGGAAAGATATATGAGAATTCATTTGGATCATCACGATTGGTCATGCCCATGAATTGAGCGCCTGTTCCCGTGGTTTTCCATTGTTTGCGCTGTTTAATTTCTTGCAAATTTTTCTTGTATTGCGTGACCGCTTGGCAGTCAATGGTCTGTGTTTTTTTATTTTGTATTAAGTACAGTTCTTGATTTGATAAATACAATAAAGATGACATGTAATCGTGTTCCTAACTTATCTTTTTTTAGCATCCACTATATTTTAACAATTCTATAGTGAATGCTTTGATTATTAAGCTTTCTATTCAATTTCAATAAGACTTTGAGGGTCAATACATTTAAGGCTGTTTTAAATATGGCCATGCAGCTTTCATATAAATAAACATCGACCATAAGGTCAAAATAACGGCTGCATAAAGTAACGCATACGCCCACATTTCTAATGGTTCCCAATTGAGTAGGAACACACTAATTGCAATCATTTGGAATGCTGTTTTATATTTTCCAACGGTCGAAACCGCAACACTGGTACGTGCGCCAAGTTCAGCCATCCACTCACGCAATGCAGACACGGTAATTTCACGAGAAATAATCACAATTGCAGCAAAAGCCATTGAAATTGTTGGTTGCCATTGCACCAATACAATGAGAGCAGAAGCAACCATCAATTTGTCTGCAACTGGATCAAGAAATCGTCCAAAAGCAGAGGTTTGATTGAGTGTACGCGCTAAATAACCGTCGAACCAATCGGTGATTGCTGCAAGTACAAAGATTGCAGTTAATACCAAATGGCGCATCATTCCTCCATGATGCTCCTCAATTCCGATCGCAGGTGGCCAGTAAGCAATCACCAAAAATACAGGAATAAGCGCAATACGTGCCAAAGTCAAAATATTCGGAATATTCAGGATTCGCCCTGTACTCATAAACACCGCCATGTTGTTTGCTTCAAATATGCATGTCGCAGAAAGGATGTGTCGAGATTGTATCCATCTGTAAGCAACTTTATACGAAATGCAACCTAGTGTCGACTAGGCAAAAACAGCAACTGTCTGTCTTAACACCGCAATTAAGCGATTTTCACGATCCCACACATGAGCATATTCTGTTGCATAACCATGTTCAGCAAATTCTGTCACGACTTTATATTTAAACCAGTCATGAATTTGATGTTGAATCGGATGCAGGTAAGTAATATGCCATGTTAATGAACTGGCAGGTGCTGGGATTTTAAACATGGATAATACACCTGGTGGCCACACATCCATCAACGCAAATAAATCTGCCAATTTCATTTCACGATTAGCATGTAAATTTGGGGCAAAACGCGCCCATCCACCAAAATCAGGAACTTTACTTCCTGCCATTGGATAGCTTCCTTCAGCCCAGCACAATTCAAATTGTTGCAAGCATTCTGGCATTAAGCCTTCTAGATAAAATGTCTTTTCCAACTGCTCAGCTGTGGGGTAATTTGGAATTTGAGGTAAATTTTCAACATGAATTCTTGATTCGCGTTGCAAACCAAAACTTGCGATTAAAATCGTTTGTACAGCATCATCCTGCCATAGTCTGATTTCTAAAGTTGTGACCGACTTTCCTTCTCTAAGCACTTCTGCAGTTAACTTGGCTTGACCATGTTGAACTGGTCCAACAAAACTAACATTACAGCTCAATAATTGTTTTGCTGCATCATTCACCGCGTAGATTGCCTTTTGGATGAGCAAACCTGCAATCAAACCACCAAATACCGTTCTACCCTGTAACCACCCTGATGGAATATCAATCCATTCTTGTTGCTCAATCTGTTGATACAACGAAAGTAATGACATGATTTTTCCTTTAATCTTTAATACAGCTTATCTTTCAATGTTTTTATACATTTGTGAATGATCATTGACTGAATAATCGATGACTCTTTATGTCAATTGGTCAAATTACTCATGTAGAATCTTATAAATTGTCCGTGCCAAAATCTCACCCAAACCGGGAACGAGCATCAATTCTTTTTCAGAAGCTCTGAGCACGCCTTGTATACCACCAAAATGAGTCAGTAAATCTCGACGACGTTTTGGTCCTAGTCCTGGAATCGCCTCTAAAACTGAACTACTCCGACGTTTATCCCGTTTTGCTCTATGCTTAGTAATCGCAAAACGATGCGCTTCATCTCGCACTTGTTGAATGAGATGCAAAGCCTTGTGGTCTTCAGCCAACTGGATCTTAGTGCCATCAGTGAAATGCAGTGTTTCTAGACCAGGTTTACGTCCTTCCCCCTTAGAGACACCAATCATAAAAGCATCTAGCTCAAGCTCTTGCATGACCTCGATTGCCATGTTTAATTGACCTTTACCACCATCAATCAAAAGTAAATCAGGCAACATATTCTTTTTATAACGGCGTATCAATGCTTGACGCATTGCGGCATAGTCATCCCCCCCGGTAATGTCCTGAATCGCAAACTGACGATAATCACGTTTGCGTGCACCGCCCTGATCGAACACTACACAGGACGCAATTGGTGCTTCGCCCATGGTATGACTAATATCAAAACACTCAATCCGATCAATTGGTCTCCCAACCACTTGTTCAAGTTGATGAAACCGTTCATTGAGTTCTAAATGATTGCTCAATTTGCCTTTGATCGCATGCTGAACATTCATCTGCGCTAACTCTAGCCATTCAGCGCGTGTTTCACGTACTTTATGCTTAATTTGTACCTTTTTATTAAAGGTTTGCTGCAATGCATCCTCAAGTTGTTTCTTGTCTAGCACATCGACATTCACAATCAATTCTGTCGGAACTTCATCAGCCACTTGAAAATAAAAGTTCGCCATGAAGTCACTCAACATTTGCGCTAAATCATCACCAAGCATGTCAGGGAAATAACTTTTACCACCAAGCATTCGACCATTACGAACATACATGATCTGTACGCAAGTCACACCTGCTTGATAGGCGATTGCTAAAATATCGGCTTCACCTTTGATTTTAAACACCGCTTGTTGGGCTTGAACTTCGCGTAATAAAGACAAACGATCTCGATAAAATACCGCTTTCTCAAACTCAAGTGCTTCTGCCGCTTGTTCCATTTTGCCGATCAATTCCTGATTCAACTCTTTGGTATCACCTTGTAAAAAGCGAATCGAATTATCAACATCTTCCTTATAGTCTTCTGGGCTAATTAACCCCACACACGGTGCCGTACATCGTTTAATTTGATATTGCAAACAAGGACGTTTACGTTGAGAAAAATAGCTATTCTCACACTGCCGTACATTAAATAATTTTTGTAATGTTAATAAGGTATCACGGGCACTATATGCACTTGGATAAGGCCCAAAAAACTTACCAATTTGATGCTTACCTTTACCTCGACCACTGGCAATACGAGGATAAGGTTTATCTGCAGAAACAAAGATATAGACATAAGACTTATCGTCCCGCAGCATGATGTTATATGGCGGACGATGTAATTTAATAAGGTTTTGTTCTAATAATAATGCTTCTGTTTCGGAACGGACAATCAATGTCTCGATATCATAAATACGTGCAACCAGAGCTTGTGTTTTGGGATGTTCGATGGTTTTAACAAAATAGCTGGAGACACGATTTTTTAGGTTTTTTGCTTTACCGACATAGAGTAATTCCCCATCTTTGCCCAGCATTTTATACACACCAGGCAATTGGGTCATATGCGTCAGTATTTTTTCAATGTGTTCACGCGCGTTTGAATTCACAGCAGACACTTTCATGATCAGTAATGCTTTTGATGATGTAGTCTGCATAAATCAATTTCAAGTCAATTGAGCTAAAATCCATCAATTCAATCACTCAAATGATATCTATTATTTAAAAAAATCGACTCAATACTTGATCAGCACTATTAAATGCAGACTTATTAAAGAAATCACAGGCTAGTTCATTTGTTGGGGTAATTGGATTAACTTCTCTCGTCGTATGGTAAAAGCCCCAATACTCACGTGCTTGATGACGAATCCGTGTATCCGCTAAATTAAATTCCGCACTTGGTTGAAATGCTGTCCAAGCTGCATTTTGCCAAATTCCCTGATTTTGAATAGTACTATTGGTACCAACATGCGCAATATTTTGTGTTGGGTAAGATTCAATATAATCTTGAGTACTGAATTGAACTTGTTTTTGCCAACATGTTGCGCCTGAAGGGAATTTATCCTGAGTGGCAAACAATAACCCTTGAATAATCTCTAGTGTTACATCGCTTATGAACGATGATGCTGTTGCTTGTCTTAAAAAGTATCGTATATAGTCAGAAACCGCTAAGCCAGATAAGTCAACTTTCTTAAGCTGATAAGTAAGTTTAAATGCTGTTCTCTGCTCCAAATTATAAGGCTCATATTCTAGAACACTATCATTGAATACCGTTTTACGACCCACAATATAAGCGTTAGTCGTATTTTGCGGTGGAAATATGGTTGATATGCCATTGCTGGTGATAAAGTTTCGAAGCGCTTCTGTCTGTAATTTTGGTGTTTCGGTATACGTAATCAAAAGATCATTATTTTTATCTATTTGATACGATTTCTTTGTGAGCTTATTAGATTGATTTGCAACTGAAAGATCATAGCTGTAAAAGGCTTTATTTTTCGGATCAACTGTCCCATAAATATCGTCAGTTTCTTCAGTACAAGCCACTAAACTTAAAAGACTTAATATTATCAATGCTTGTTTTTTCATTATCTTTTCTCATATTAAAAAAATCAGCTAAATTATCTTCATTTAGACCATTTGATACAATCAAAAATATAAAATTACTTTCTCAACGTGAAAAGCATCCATAAAAAAACGCCCTTGCAGGCGTTTTGATAAATAAAATTAAAATACATAAGGTCTTATAAAAATAAGGAAAAATAATCCAATCATAATAAACCATTTTAAAAAGTAATAGAGCTGACGATTAGATTTTTTTAATGCTTTCGCTTTAATCCGTAACTGGTAAACGTAACCGAATGCTTTATTTAAACCACCTGTTTGATCACCGACTTCATTTGGTGAACTCGCAGCCGTCATGACGCTCTTACCAAACCAATGATTAAACTTTTCCATTAAACGCGTTTTTAACGGTCGCTCAACATCAGCAAAAAAGATAATACGATTCTGATCGGTCGTGTTTTCTGCATAATGAATGTAGGTTTCATCGAACACTACACTTTCACCATCACGCCAAGAATAACGCTGCCCATCGACATCGATAAAACAACGATCATCATTTGGGGTAATTAGACCTAAATGATAACGTAATGAACCTGCATATGGATCTCGATGTCGCACCAAACGACTATCAGGAGCAAGTTCTGTAAACATCGCCGCTTTAATCGTTGGAAGTGTTTTTAACAATGCTGTGGTTTTAGGACAAAGCTCAGCAGCCGATGGATGCGCAGAGTCATACCATTTTAAATAGAAACGTTTCCAACCTGTTTTAAAAAATGAGTTAAAACCTAAGTCATCGTAACTACTTGAAGCTTTGATGCCACCTTTATTATATAAGGCTTGCGCTTCATCTCGAATCATTTCCCAATTTTCGTCAAGAATTTTCAAATCCTTAAAGTGTTGCGTATCAATATAGGGTTGATTCGGCACTTTGGAAAAAAGATACATTAAAAAATTGATCGGTGCGAACAATGTTGAATGGTCAAAAAACTGACGATAAAACGAATGTCTAACCTTACCACGGCGATGTACATACAACGCCGAAATGATAAAAATCGCTAATATGATCCATTTAATCATTGAAATCGACACAAAAAAACTAATCGGCAAATTTTAACATCATCCATTATAAATTCTAGGATGTTTTAATACATTCAAGTTATATCAAGTCAAATAAATAATTTACAAAATAAAAATCAACAACTTAAAATAAAAAATTATTTACTCCTTAGCTCGTTTTTAGCCTGATACATCCTAGCATCAGCTTCTTGTATTAAAGTGGAAGCATCAATATAACCTTCTACATGATCAGTTTGTTTTATACCGATACTAAGAGTAATGCTTGGTTCAAAGCGAACAATATACTTTAATAATCTAGGTACAAAACTTTCCATTGCTTGCGACTCTGTACAGCGAGGAAATATGATACAAAATTCGTCGCCACCATATCGAAAACAATGATCATCAAGTCGAGCTACATGCCTTACTGCATCTGCAACCACTTTAAGAATCTCATCACCTTTAGAATGTCCAAAAGTATCATTTATATTTTTAAAATTATTAATATCAATAAAAACCACTGTTACAGGTTCTAATGAGCGTTCAGCAGTACAAATGGTTGTATGTAATGTACTATTTAAATGTCTGACATTTAGTAAACCAGTCAACGCATCTGTTTGAGATAACGCCTCCATCTGCTGTGCTCTATCCTCAAGTACATTCGCATACTGCTCGATCTTTTCTTTAGAAGCTTTTAATTCGCTGACCAAACTCCAAATATAGGTCTCGACTACCAACGAAATATCAAACATAAACAATTTTTCTAATGTTGTAATTATTTGAAGGAAGTCTTCAGTATTTCCAAGCTGTTCATTTATAAGCATAATTAATCTATATTTAAGTTGGTATATTGCTGATAAATATAATTTTGGCTCAACTCCAATTCTCTTATGAACTAGACCAATTCTAAGTCGATTATTGACATAATTAGCATCATAATTTCCTGAAAAAAGTTCTGTTAAATATTGTCTCTGAGCACGTTGCAAACGAGATAAAGTATCGACATCTCCTATTAATGTTGCAATTTCAGAAATAGACGTTTGCTGTTGATAAAAATCGATAATCACTTGATCAAATAAATGCTCTAATTTATTGCCGAGCTGCATCATTCTTTGCAGCTCTACATTACTTAAACAGAGTAAGGATTTCCTGTACTCTATTTCATCACTTGAAATATGCATTTGTTTCATCAAGGTTTGGTCTGTTGGTTTCATTCCTATCCACCTGTATCCAAACATACCTTTATCATCGTTAATTTTTTACTTTTTATAATCTTTTGATTAACGCCTTATAGCTGTTTGAGTAGTTAAACATTACTAAATAAAAAATTACAATTTACAAGTTTTTTAATAATTCTAATTAATACGAACATAACTAACAATTTTTGTCAGCCTATCGGTTATTCCTTAAATTAACATTATGTCAAAGTTGTAAAGTAAAGCATAACTTAAGGATAAATAAAGATATAAACACATAATAAGATTATGCAATAAATAGACCAATTTAATAAAAAGCAAATAAATATTTTTCTTCTATTTCCATTCAATAAAATATTTTTTTAAATTTCGCTAAACAATAAGATTGGACTAATAAACTAAGAATAGTAAATTCAATCCATAAGACATCAAAAAAACAAGAAGGAAAACATTAACCATTGTTTTTTAATAAAAATTTAAAGTATTTTTTTTGAAAAACATTCGATTTCCGAATAGCAATAGAATAGATGACCCTAGCGTCACGGCTTGATACAACTTGTTATGTCCTTTTTGGATATAGTTATCGTAAGATTAGCGAAGCATTTTTATGTGCTTAATCGCACATTCGCTTTATGACATCAACTCAGAATCCTCCACAACAAGGGAGATCAGGCATGATCCACGCTGGCAATGCCATTACCGTCCAAATGCTTGCGGACGGAATTGCAGAATTCCGCTTTGACTTACAAGGTGAGTCGGTTAATAAGTTTAACCGTGCAACCATCGAAGACTTCCAAGCAGCAATTGCTGCAGTTAAAGCCAATAACGACATTAAAGGCTTAGTTGTTACCTCTGGTAAATCAACGTTTATTGTTGGTGCTGACATCACTGAATTTGGCGATAACTTCGCTGCTGGTGAACAAGCAATTGTTGATTGGCTTATGCCTGTACATGACGTCTTCAATAGCTTTGAAGATTTAGACATCCCTAAAGTTGCTGCGATTAATGGTACAGCGCTTGGTGGTGGTTTTGAAATGTGCTTAGTGTGTGACTACCGTGTCATGTCTGAGCAAGCTCAAGTTGGCTTACCAGAAATCAAACTTGGTATCTATCCTGGTTTTGGTGGTAGCGTACGTTTAAGCCGTGTAATTGGTATCGACAATGCTGTTGAATGGATGGCAATGGCGAACCCGAAAAAACCAGCTGCTGCACTGAAAGATGGTGCTGTAGATGCGGTTGTTGCTGCTGACAAACTTCAAGAAGCTGCGATTGATTTGGTAAAACAAGCCATTGCTGGTCGTTTGAATTGGAAAGCAAAACGTCAAGAAAAATTAGACGCAATTAAATTGAACCCACTTGAACAAATGATGGCGTTCAATACAGCAAAAGGTGCGGTACTTGCAAAAGCAAACCCTGCACAATACCCTGCGCCAAAATTGTTACTTGACTCATTACAAGCAGGTGCAAGCCTTACACGTAATGATGCATTAAAAGCAGAAGCTCAAGGTTTTGCTAAAGCAGCGATTACTCCACAAGCAGGTGCATTGATTGGTTTATTCATCAATGACCAAGTTGTGAAGAAAACTGCGAAGAAATATGAGAAAGGTGCTCATCCTGTAAACCAAGCAGCTGTATTAGGTGCGGGTATCATGGGTGGTGGTATTGCTTACCAAACGGCAAGCAAAGGCACACCAATCATCATGAAAGACATTGGTAACCCACAACTTGCACTTGGTATGAAAGAAGCGAACGGCTTACTGACGAAGCAAGTTGAACGCAAGAAAATGAAACCTGCTCAAATGGGTGAAACACTTGCTCGCATCCGTCCAACTTTAAGCTACGATGAGTTTAAAGAAGTGGATATCGTGATCGAAGCAGTGACTGAAAATCCAAAAGTAAAAGAGATGGTACTTGCAGACACTGAGAAGAATGTTCGTGAAAACACGATTATTGCTTCTAACACGTCTACAATCTCAATTACGCGTTTGGCGAAAGCATTACAACGTCCTGAAAACTTTGTTGGTATGCACTTCTTTAACCCAGTACACATGATGCCGTTGGTAGAAGTGATTCGTGGTGAGAAGACATCTGATGAAGCGATTGCAACCACTGTTGTTCTTGCTCAAAAAATGGGTAAAACACCAATCGTTGTCAACGACTGCCCAGGTTTCTTAGTTAACCGTGTATTGTTCCCTTACTTTGGTGCATTCGATCTTCTTGTAAAAGATGGTGCGGATTTCCAACAAGTGGATAATGTAATGGCGAAATTCGGCTGGCCTATGGGTCCTGCATACTTGATCGATGTTGTTGGTATCGATACAGGTGTTCATGGCGCAGAAGTAATGGCTGAAGGTTTCCCTGACCGTATGAAGCCTGACTACAAAGGTTCTATCGAAGCAATGTACGAAGCAAAACGTCTTGGTCAAAAGAATGACGTTGGTTTCTACAAATACGTGTTAGATAAGAAAGGTAAGAAAGCGAAAACTGTTGATCCAACAGCTTACGAAATCATTGCGCCTTTCGTTACTGGTGAAAAACGCGAGTTTGACAACCAAGAAATCATTGACCGTATGATGCTTGCTTTCTGTAACGAAACAGTTCGTTGCTTAGAAGACAACATTGTTGCAACTGCTTCTGAAGCAGATATGGCGATGATCATGGGTGTAGGTTTCCCTCCATTCCGTGGTGGTCCATGCCGTTACATCGACCAAACAGGTGTT
>Ga0209599_10000048_pt1 | contig 86247 bp, 63 predicted proteins | sample Shrwel_input2_FT_FD_187534 | JGI IMG/M metagenome (GOLD analysis project Ga0209599, IMG submission 187534) | Subsurface microbial communities from deep shales in Ohio, USA - Utica-3 well 1 S input2 FT (SPAdes) (version 2) ...
TGCGACGCGAGGTTGAGGCCAATGTGCGTGAACGCAACGCCAACGCCATCCCCGTCAAGTGGAAGTTCTCCACTCAGGATGCCCGGCGTAAGCTTGCTCGTCTTTATCCTCGCGTTTCAACGTGACTAGCTACTAGTAGCCAGTCACGATGATATGAAGCAAATGACTGGCAGCTAGACCGCTTTCGGCATGCGTTTCACCTGACGTGTCGTTCCCGCGCAGGCGGGAACCCAGACCGCGCTACAGCGTGCGCGGTGGATGTTGAGCGTTGTCGGATAGTCAGCGCGCTGTGGATGCCCCTGGATTCCCGCCTGCGCGGGAATGACGCGGTGGGGTGCGGCGGATGGTTCGCTGTGTCAAATCAAGATGTTGTGTTGAAATAAATAAAGCAAGACATCCGACGTCGGCTTGCTCGCAGGCACCCTCGTGTTTCAACGTGACTGGCTACCAGGGTATCACTGCGATCATGCCACGTCTCCCAGCCTTCAAGTACGAATGGATGCCGACTGGCAGACGCGCCGAGCGGTTGAAACCTCACTGACCCAAAGGCGGTGCCGTCGGCATCGACATGGGCATTACCCGTTTCGCCACGCTGTCGGATGGTACCTTCTACACGCCGCTCCACAGCTTCAAACGTCACAAAACTGCGCTGCGCCGCGCGCAACGTGCGATGAACCGCAAACAGATGTTCAGCAATAACGGGAAGAAGGCAAAGTCCAGAATCCAGCGCATCCACGCCCGCCTCGACAATGCCCGCCGCGATTATCTGCACAAGTACTCAACCACGATCAGGCAAAACCACACAATGGTGGTAGCAATTCCCTTCCTTTGCACGCTTAAAAACAACCGCTCAAGAGCGACTGCCAGGCCAGCGCGGGGGAGCATGTCAACGCAATGCGAGGTCTGCCCCCAACTTTAGTCGAATAGACGTCCAGGCCGTGGCCGCCAACAATGGGATCAGCTCTTGTCTGACCCTTGCTTGCCGCCTGAAAGCCCTTGCCCATGTCTGCCTGTTCCCGTCTTGTTCTGGCTGTTCTGTGTGTGTCTGCTCTGCCGGCAGCTGCGCTCACCACGGTAGACATCGCCTACCTGGAAGAAACCCGCCCGCCCGTCACCACGCTGGCCAATCTTGAACCGCCGCCAGCCGATCTGGGCCGGGCCGGGGTGGAGCTGGGCATCCGCGACAATGACTCCACCGGCAAATTCTTACAGCAACGTTTTCAGCTGCACAGCATTCAACTGCCGGCTGGCGTGCCGGCCAGCGAGTGGATGGCGCGGCTGAACAAAACCAAGGCGCGGCTGGTGGTGTTGAATCTGCCGGCCAGCACGCTGGAGGCGCTGCTCAAGCAGCCAGGCCAGGAAGGCATGCTGTGGTTTAACGCGGGTGCAGCAGACGACCGGCTGCGCCAGAGCGAGTGTAAGCCCAATCTGCTGCATACCCTGCCTGGCCGGGCGATGCAGGCCGATGCGCTGGCGCAGTATCTGGTAGCCAAGCGCTGGAAAAAATGGTTTCTGGTCAGCGGCCCGCAGCCGGAAGATGCCGCCTATGCGGCGGCGATTCGCCGGGCGGCCAAGCGCTTTGGCGGGCAGATTGTCGGTGAGAAAGCCTGGCGCTACAGCCATGACGCCCGTCGCACCGCCCAGGCCGAGGTGCCGAGCTTTACCCAGGTGACCGATCACGAAGTGATGATTGTGGCCGATGAGCGCGGGGATTTTGGTGATTACTTTTCTTACCGCACCTGGCTGCCGCGCCCGATTGCCGGCACCCAGGGCCTGGTGGCGGCAGGCTGGCACGCCAGCGCCGAGCAGTGGGGTGCGGTGCAGCTGCAAAACCGCTTCCGCGCTTACGCCAAACGGCCAATGCAGTCGGCGGATTACGCCGGCTGGGCAGCCGTGCGCAGTGTGGGTGAGGCGGCGGCACGCACCCAGTCGGCTGACGCCAAAACCTTGCGCGACTATATCCGCAGCCCGGAATTCGAACTGGCGGCGTTCAAGGGCCGCAGCCTGAGCTACCGCGCCTGGAACGGTGAGTTGCGCCAGCCGATGCTGATTGCCCAGCCGCGCGCGCTGGTCAGCCTGTCGCCGCAGGAAGGGTTTTTGCACCCGAACAGTGATCTGGATACGCTGGGATTTGACGCGCCAGAAGTGAAGTGCAAGCCGTAACTCAAGCCGTAACTGATGACTTTTTGTATTGATTTTCCTGACGCCCTGGAGCCACTCCGATGACCCTGTTTCCCCGCCTGGCCTGCTGCGCTGCGCTGCTTGCCGCGCTGCCGGCACTGGCCGACACCGTGTATGTCTCCAATGAAAAAGACCACACCCTGTCGGTGATCGACAGTACCAGCATGAAGGTGCTGAAAACCGTGCCGGTGGGCAAGCGTCCGCGTGGCATTACCCTGTCCAAGGACGGCACCCAGCTGTATATCTGCGCCAGCGACGACAATACCGTGCAGGTGCTGGATCTGGCCACGCTGAAGGTGATTCATAACCTGCCCTCGGGCGAAGATCCCGAGCAATTTGCCCTGTCGCCAGACGGCAAGCAGCTGTACGTGGCCAATGAAGACAGCAATGTGGTCACCATTATTGATATTCCCAGCCGGCGAGTGGCCGGGCAGATTGACGTGGGGGTCGAGCCAGAGGGCATGGCGGTCAGCCCGGATGGGCGCTGGGCAGTGAACACCTCGGAAACCACCAATATGGTGCACTGGATCGACACCCGCACCCGCAAGCTGGTGGACAACACCCTGGTGGACCAGCGCCCGCGTTACGCCCGCTTTAGCGACGACAGCAAGCTGTTGTGGGTGAGCTCGGAAGTGGGCGGCACGGTGTCGGTGATCGATGTGGCCACCCGCAAGCGCATTCACACCATCCGCTTTGCCATTCCCGGCATTCCCAAAGACCGCATCCAGCCGGTGGGCATGCGCCTGACCCGCGATGGCCGCTATGCTTTTGTGGCACTGGGCCCGGCCAACCATGTGGCGGTGGTGGATGCCAAAACTTACGCGCCGGTGAAATACCTGCTGGTGGGCCGCCGGGTGTGGCACACCGCGCTGACCGGCGATGAAAAACAGCTGTGGGTGAGCAATGGCATCAGCAATGATGTGTCGGTGATTGATGTGGACACCCTCAAGGTGGTCAAGTCGATTGCCACTGGCCGTTATCCGTGGGGCGTGGCGATCAAGCCATGAGCGCCGCACTGGAGGTGTGCGCCGTCAGCCACCGCTATGGCGCGCGGCTGGCGCTGGACCAAGTCAGCCTGAGCGTGGCACCGGGTGAGTTTCGCGTACTGCTCGGCCCCAACGGGGCCGGCAAGAGCACGCTGTACGCTCTGCTCACCCGGCTGCTGGCCTGCCAGAGCGGGCAGATTCGGCTGTTTGGCCAGCCTTTGTCTGCCCAGGCGATGGCCGGGCTGGGGGTGGTGTTTCAGCAGCCCACGCTGGATCTGGATCTCACCGTGGAACAGAACCTGGCCTATTTTGCCGCGCTGCACGGCTTGCGCGGCGCGGCGCGGCAGGCGCGCATCGACGCCGAACTGGCGCGCATGGCGCTGACGGAACGCCGGCATGAGCGGGTGCGCCAGCTCAATGGCGGCCACCGTCGCCGGGTGGAAATTGCCCGCGCCCTGCTGCACCGCCCGCGCCTGCTGTTGCTGGATGAAGCTACGGTCGGGCTGGACATGCCGGCGCGGCGGTTTCTGGTGGAGCATGTACACCAGCTGGTGCGCAATGAAGGGCTGGCGGTGCTGTGGGCCACCCATCTGATTGATGAAGTGCTGGCCGACGACCAGGTGGCGCTGCTGCATCAGGGCCGGCTGGTGGCGCAAGGCCGGGCCGGCGATCTGCCGCAACAGGCCGGCTGTGCCAGCCTGGGCCAGTGGTTTGACCAGCTGACCGGCAAGGAGAATGACGCATGCCTGTGGCCCTGATTGTGTTGCACGCCATTGTCTGGCGCGAGCTGCTGCGCTTCTGGCAGCAGCGCTCGCGTTTTTTTGGCGCGCTGGTGCGCCCGCTGATCTGGCTGATTGTGTTTGCCTCGGGTTTTCGCGCCGCGCTGGGCTTGTCGATCATTCCGCCCTATGAAACCTATATCACCTACGACGTGTACATCACCCCTGGCCTGGTCGGCATGATCCAGCTATTTAACGGCATGCAGCATTCATTGTCGCTGGTGTACGACCGCGAAATGGGCAGCATGCGCGTGCTGCTGACCAGCCCACAGCGGCTGTCCTGGCTGCTGGCCTGCCGGCTGCTGGCCGGGGTGGTGGTGTCGGTGGTGCAGGTGTACGGCTTTTTGCTGATTGCCCGGCTGTGGGGGGTGGATATTCCGTGGATGGGCTTTGTCAGCGTGTTTCCGGCGCTGCTGGTTACTGGCCTGTTGCTGGGGGCGGCGGGAATGCTGATTTCGTCGTGGGTGAACCAGATCGAGAACTTTGCCGGGGTGATGAACTTTGTGGTGTTCCCGGTGTTTTTTCTGTCTACTGCGCTGTACCCGCTGTGGAAAATGCAGGAATCCAGTGAATGGCTGTACTGGGTGTGCGCGGTGAATCCGTTTTCTTCGGCGGTGGAAACCCTGCGCTTTGCCCTGTATGGCCAGCTGGCGCTGGAACCGGCGCTGATTACCGTGGCATGTACCGCGCTGATGCTGGCGCTGGCCATTCGCGGCTACCGCCCCCGGCAGCGGGCATGAGCGCCGGCCTGCCACAGCGGCATTCAGCGCGGCGGCCTGTAGGGCTGCGGCGCGGCGTCCACCAGCGCCAGGCCGGCATCACGCCAGCCATCGGTGCCATCGGCAAACCACAGCACCTGGCGGTAGCCCAGCGCCAGCGCGCGCTTGCCGGCATTCCACGACATCCAGCAGTCGCGCAGGCAGTAAAACACCAGCGGCGCGTCCAGGTTGCCTGCGCTCAGCCGGGCCAGTTCACTGGCAAACCAGGCTTCCATACCGGCTTCCGGCGCGCCCTGGCCCACATTGGGCAGCCACACGCTGCCGGCCAGATTGCGCCGGGGCTGCGCCGGCAGCCAGCGGCTGACGCCATCGGCGTCGTCGATCCGGTTAGCTGGCATCACATCGATCAGCAGCAGGGCTTGCTGCTGCAAGCGGGCAGCCAGGGTAAGGGCGTCGATGCGCTGGGCACCGGGCAGTTGTTCCGGGGTGGGCGCACGGTAGTGGCTCATCCGGTAGCCGTCGGGCGGCGGCGCGGCGTCGCCGGCTTGCCCCAGGCTTGGCAACAGGCTGGCGGCGCACAGCAGGGAGGCGATAAGGTGACGCATGACGGGGCTCCTGTGCAAACAGACAACAGTCGGCCAGCGTGGGCAAAAGCCGGCGGCTTGCCCATTCGACTTTCGTCGGGGGCGCGGGCAAAATGGTCCGACCGTTTGTCAGACACCCCGGCATTCGACCGGGGGCCGCACGCGGGAGGAGACACGCCATCATGAATTTTGCCCCGCAGGTGCGGCGCGGCCACACCACCCTGGCCGACGCTGACGCTGCCGTTGACGAGCTGCACGCCCAGCTCGACCAGCCTGACTGTAGCCTGGTGCTGATTTTTGCCTCACCCGATTACCCACCCGATGCGCTGGCCAGCGCGCTGAGCCGGCGCTTTGCCCATACCCTGGTGGTGGGCTGCACCACAGCAGGTGAAATCAGCGCCAGTGGCTATCAGCATCATTCGATTGCTGCGGTCAGCTTTGCTACACCAGACTTTTGCGCAGTGGCCCAACGCATCGATGACCTGCCGGGACTGAGCCTGTCCGACGCGCTGGGCGTGGTGATGGGCGCACGCCACCAGCTGGGCCGGCGCTCGCCGTTTGCCATCGACCGGCGCACCTTTGCCCTGCTGCTGATCGACGGCCTGTCAGCGCGGGAAGAACAGATTGCCAGCCGGCTGTCGCGCGCGCTGGGCGATATCCCGATGTTTGGCGGTTCCGCCGGCGACAATATGCGCTTTGAACGCACTGCCGTGCTGGTGGACGGCCAGTTTGTCAGCAACGCCGCCGTGCTGGTGCTGGTCAGCACCCGCCACCCGTTTGAGGTGTTCAAATCCGAACATGCTGCCGGTTACGGCGAACGGGTGGTGATTACCGAGGCCGACGCCGACCGGCGCATTGTCACCGAAATCAACGCCGAACCCGCCGCCGCCGAATACGCGCGGCTGTTGGGCCTGCCCCCGGAAAAACTCACCCCACAGGCATTTGCCGCCCATCCCCTGGTGCTGCAAGTGGGCGGCGTGCCTTATGTGCGCTCGATCCAGCGGGTGAACCCGGACATGAGCCTGAGCTTTTTTTGTGCCATCGACGAAGGGCTGGTGCTGTCCGGCACCCGCTCGCACGACGTGGTGGTCAACCTGGCGCGTACCTTCGAGGGCCTGCGCCAGCGGCTGGGGCCGCTGCAGATTGTGCTGGGCTGCGACTGTATTTTGCGCACCCTGGCCGAACACGACAGCAGCACCCGCAACCGCCTGTCCGACCTGCTGGCCGCCAACCATGTGGTTGGCTTCAACACCTATGGCGAGCAATTCAACGCCATGCACGTCAACCAGACCTTTACCGGCATTGCGATTGGATACGGACTTCCGGCATGAATGATGTCAACAGCAGCGCGCTGCGGCTGGCCGCCCTGGAGCGGGAAAACACCAAGCTGAAAAAAATCAACACCGCGCTGATGCGCCGGGTGGAGCAGGGCCTGGCCGATAACGGCAACTCGTTCACGTTTTTTCAGGTGGCGGTGGAGCTGGAACACCGCATCCAGGAGCGTACCCGCGCGCTGGAACAAGCCATGGCCGAGCTGGAAACCGCCAACTTTGCCCTCACCCAGGCCAAGCGCGCCGCCGAAACCGCCCAGGGCCGGCTGGACGTGGCGGTGGACACCATCGCCGATGGCTTTGCCCTGTGGCACCCGGACGACACCCTGGCGCGCTGCAACCGCCGCTTTCTGGATCTGTTTCCCAACCAGCGCAGCATGATTCGCCCCGGCCTGCGCTTTGAAGACTTTCTGGCGGCAGTGGTCAGCGACGGCGGCGTGCTGGAAGCGCGCGACGACCCGTTTGGCTGGCTGCAGCGCCGGCTGGCCTACCACCGCGAACCAGAAGGCAGCCTGATGCTGTCGATGGCCGATGGCACCTGGCAGCGCATCAGCGAACGGCGCACCGGCGACGGTGGCCGGGTGGGCATCTACACCGACATCACCGACATCAAGCGTCAGGAAATGCGCCTGCGCGAAAGCGACCTGGCCGCGCATTCGCTGCTGCTGCAAGCCACGCTCAACAGCATCCGCCAGGGCATTGCCGTGTTCGACCCGGATGGCGCGCTGCTGGCGTGGAACCACCGTTTTTCTGATCTGATTGGCCTGTCGCCGCAGGCGCTCAGCGTGGGCCGGCGCATCAGCGCCCGCGAACGCACACTGTGCTGCCCGCTGTCGGGCGCGCTGGAAATGGCCGGCACCCGTGGCCGCACCCTGGAAGTGCAGTACAACCCGATGCCGGATGGCGGATTTGCCATGACCTACACCGACATCAGCGAACGCAAGGCCGCCGAACAGGCGCTGCGCGACAGCGAAGCCAAGATGCGGCTGATTACCGACGCGCTGCCGGCGCTGATTGCCTACGTGGACAACCAGCAGATTTACCGCTTCACCAACCAGGGCTACGAAGACTGGTTTGGCATCCCGCGCCGCGATATCAATGGCCGCCCGATGCGCGACGTGCTCGGCCCGCGCTTGTTTGATGGCCGCCGGCATTATGTCGAGCGCGCACTGGAAGGCCGTGCCTCGGTGTTTGAGCTGGAACTGCCGGCCCCCCGACGCAATATCGAATTTGCCAAGGCCACATTCATTCCGCACTTCGACCCCGACCACGGCGGCGTGCTGGGCTTTTTTGCCCTGATTCAGGACATCACCGACAGCCGCCGCGCCGCCCAGGCGCTGGAACACGCCAAGGAGCAGCTGGAACAACGGGTGGCCGAACGCACCATCGAACTCAGCCACACCAACACCCGGCTGCAGGAAGCCATCCACGCCGCCGAAGAAGCCCAGCGCAGCAAAACCCGCTTTTTTGCCGCCGCCAGCCACGATCTGTTGCAACCGCTGAACGCCGCCCGGCTGTTTCTGGCCTCACTGGCCGGCCAGCCGCTGCCGCCCGCCGCCGCCCGGCTGGCCGACAACGCCGGTGCCTCGCTGGAAGCGGTGGATGACCTGATCAACACCCTGTTGGAAATCTCCCGGCTGGATGCCGGCGCGGTAGAAACCGACAAGCGCCACTTTCCCTTGGCCGCCCTGCTCGACCAACTGGGCACCGAATTTGCCCCGCTGGCCGAAGCGCGCGGGCTGTCGCTACGGGTGCGCAGCTGCAGCGCCATCGTGCACAGCGACTGGGTGCTGCTGGGCCGGGTATTGCGCAACTTCTTGTCCAATGCCATTCGCTACACTCCGCGCGGCAGCCTGCTGCTGGCCTGCCGGCGCATTGACGGCGGCGTGCGCATCGGCGTGTGGGACCAGGGCGCAGGCATTCCAGCCGACAAGCTGCCCAGCGTATTTGGCGAATTCATCCGCCTGTCCGAGCACAGCAGCATGTGCCACAAGGGCATGGGCCTGGGGCTGGCCATTGTGCATCGCCTGGCGCGGGCGCTGGATCACCGCCTGCATGTGCGCTCACAGTTTGGCCGGGGCTCGTGCTTTGCCATCGACGTGCCATATGGCCGCCCGGCCGCCGTGCAGTTCGACGCGCCGCGCGACGACCCCGTCACCGCCAGCCAGCCGCCCGCCGTGGCCGAAGGCGCACGGCTGCTGCTGATCGACAACGACCCGGCCATTCTGGAAGGCATGGTCACCCTGCTGGAAGACTGGCGCTATCAAACCCTGGCCGCCCCCAGCGCCGACGCCGCCATCACCCTGCTCGACGCCCACGGCCTGATGCCGGACGCGATTCTGGCCGACTACCACCTGGACGACGGAGCCACCGGCAGCGAAGCCATCCAGCGCATCTGCCAGCACCTGGGCCAGAACGTGCCCGCCGCGCTGATTACCGCTGACCACAGCGCCGAACTGCGCCAGGCCGCCGAACAGGCCGGCTGGGCCTGGCTGGGCAAACCGGTGCGCCCCGCCCGGCTGCGCGCCTTGCTCAGCCATGTGCTGCGTGATGTGGGGGAGAAGTCGCAAGGCAACTAGTAGCCAGTCACCATGATCTGAACCGACTGGCCGGTGCTTAGACCGCTGTACGCGGTGGACACGCCTGGATTCCCGCCTACGCGGGAATGACTCGGTGTGGTGCGACGTGGGGTTCTTCGTGGCGCATGAACCCTTGTGTTTCAACGTGACTGGCTACTAGCCCAGCATCCGGGCGAAGTTTGGGATGCCGCGCGACCAGGCCGGCGCACGCGTCGCCCCACGCTCATCCTCCTGGCGATGACCCACAACGCACGCCGGCCTCAGCACATTCGCCTTGCCATCCCGGCAAACAGTGACGATAATCCGGGCACCATGCAGGAGAGAGTGGCCGCAATCAGGCCGCCGCCGAAGGCGCAAGCGCACCCGCAATCGCTCAGGCTAAAGGACTGTATGGTATCCGGCCCGTGTCACGGGCCGACCAACTCTGGAGAGCGCCGGCTTGGGCCGGACACCGAAGGGGCTAACGGCATCCTGCGGCGGCACTGCGCCGCCCGTGCCGGAAAATCTCAGGTAATCAGGACAGAGGGGTGTTGCTTGCTGCCCATACACCCCGCTAGGACCCTGAACCATGGCCGATACCGCCCTGCATACCCCGCTTTACGCCGAACACGTCGCCGCTGGCGGCAAGATTGTTGATTTTGCCGGCTGGGCGTTGCCCATTCATTACGGCTCGCAGCTGAAAGAACATGAAACCGTGCGCAGCGACGCCGGCATGTTCGACGTGTCGCACATGACCGTGGTGGACCTCACTGGTGCTGATGCCAAAGCCTATCTGCAAAAGCTGATCGCCAACGATGTGGACAAGCTGGGCTTTGTCGGCAAGGCACTGTACGCCGGCATGCTCAACCCGCAAGGCGGCGTGATCGACGATCTGATTGTCTACCTCACCGACTGGGGCTACCGCGTGGTGGTGAACGCCGCCACCCGCACCAAAGACCTGGCCTGGATGCAAGCGCAAACCGCCGGCTTTGCCGTCGAGCTGACCGTGCGCGATGACCTCTCCATGCTGGCCATCCAGGGGCCGAACGCCCGCGCCAAGACCGCCGCCGCCCGCCCGCAACTGGCCGAGCTGATCCAGTCGCTGAAAGTGTTTCAGGGCGTGCCGGTGGGTAACTGGTTTATCGCCCGCACCGGCTACACCGGCGAAGACGGCCTGGAAATCATGCTGCCCGACGCCGACGCGCCGGCCTTCTGGCGCGAGCTGCTGGCCGCTGGCGTCGCCCCCACCGGCCTGGGCGCGCGCGACACCCTGCGTCTGGAAGCCGGCATGAATCTGTATGGCCACGACATGGACGAAACCATCAGCCCGCTGGCTGCCGGTATGGGCTGGACCATTGCCTGGGAGCCGGCCAGCCGTGACTTCATTGGCCGCGCCGCGCTGGAAGCCGAACGCGCCGCCGGCCCGGCCATGCAGCAGGTGGGCCTGGTGCTGGAAAGCCGTGGCGTGCTGCGCGAAGGCATGGCCGTCACTGCCGCCGATGGCAGTGCTGGCGTGATTACCAGCGGCACCTTCTCGCCCACCCTCAAGCTGTCGATTGCCATTGCCCGCGTGCCGGCCAGCACTGGCGACAGCGTGCAGGTGGACCTGCGTGGCACATCCACCACCGTGCGTGTGGTCAAGCTGCCATTTGTGCGCAATGGCAAGCAGGTTTACGCCTGATTCATTTATCATCACGAGAGCGAGGCGTGTGCGCGCCGCGTTCCGGGTCACCCCATCTGAACTGATTTGCCAAGGAGTAATTCATGAGCCTGATTCTCAACGACCTGAAGTATAACGACAGCCACGAATGGGTGCGCGTTGACGCCGATGGTCAGGTCACCGTGGGCATTACCGACCACGCCCAGGAAGCCCTGGGTGATGTGGTGTTTGTTGAACTGCCGGCAGTGGGCAGCGAGCTGTCCACCGGTGCCAGCGCTGGCGTGGTGGAGTCGGTCAAGGCCGCCTCCGACATCTATAGCCCGCTGGATGGCGTGGTGACCCAGATCAACGAATCGCTGAGCCTCAATCCGGAACTGGTTAACAGCGACACCTACGGTGAAGGCTGGATGTTCCGTCTGCAACTGAGCAACCCGGCCCAGCTGGACAGCATGCTTGACGCAGCCGGCTACACCCAAGCCATCGGCGGCTGATCGCCCTGCCCGCCCCCTGCCGGACGGCAGGGCGGCGGCCCCCCTTGCACTCCCCCGGAATTTCGCACACATGACCACGCTGACTGCCCTGGAAAACCACGACGGCTTTATCGAACGCCATATTGGCCCGTCGCACGCTGACATTGACGCCATGCTTGCCACCATTGGCGCGCAATCGCTTGACCACCTGGTGGCGCAAACCGTACCCGCCAGCATTCTGCTGGAACAAGATATCCCGCTGCCGGCGCCGCGCGCCGAGCACGAAGCGCTGGCCGAGCTCAAAGCCCTGGCCCAGCAAAACCGCCTGAGCAAGACCTTCATCGGCATGGGTTACGCCGACACGCTGACCCCGGCGGTGATCCTGCGCAATGTGATGGAAAACCCCGGCTGGTACACCGCCTACACCCCGTATCAGGCCGAAATCGCCCAGGGCCGCCTGGAAGCGCTGCTGAACTATCAGCAAGTGATCATCGACATGACCGGCCTGCCGCTGGCCAATGCCTCGCTGCTGGACGAAGCCACCGCCGCCGCCGAAGCCATGACCATGGCGCGGCGCGTGTCCACCAGCAAGAGCAACCGCTTTTTTGTTGACAGCCAGATCTGGCCGCAAACCCTGGATGTGCTGAAAACCCGCGCCGAGCCGTTTGGCTTTGAGCTGGTGCTGGGTGAACCAGCCGACGCCGCTGGTGCCGAGGTATTTGGCGCGCTGTTCCAGTACCCCAACGCCCGGGGCGAAGCGCACGAGCTGAGCGCAGCCATTGCCGGCGTCAAGGCGCAAGGCGGCGTGGCCGTGCTGGCCGCTGACCTGCTGGCACTGGCGCTACTGAAGTCGCCGGGCGAGCTGGGGGCCGACATTGCCCTGGGTTCGGCGCAGCGCTTTGGCGTGCCGCTGGGCTTTGGCGGCCCGCACGCGGCTTTCTTTGCCTGCCGCGACGAATACAAGCGCGCCATGCCCGGCCGCATCATCGGCGTATCCATTGACGCCAACGGTGGCCAGGCCCTGCGCATGGCGCTGCAAACCCGCGAGCAACACATCCGCCGCGAAAAAGCCAACTCGAACATCTGCACCTCGCAAGTGCTGCTGGCCAATATGGCCGGCCTGTACGCCGTGTACCACGGTGAAGCCGGCATCCGCCGCATCGCCGGCTATGTGCACCGTCTGGCCGACCTGTTTGCCGCTGGCGTGCGCGCCCACGGCGGCACCGTGGTCAATCAAAGCTGGTTCGACACCGTGCTGGTGGCCACCGGCCCGCGCACCGATGCCGTGCTGGCCGCTGCCGAAGCCGCCGGCTACACCCTGCGTCGGGTAGACCACACCACGGTGGGCGTGGCTTTCCACGAAGCCGCCAGCCGCGCCGACGTGGCAGCGCTGGTGCAACTGCTGACCGGCCAGCCGGCCGACATCGACGCGCTGGACGCCAGCGTGGCCGACACCATCCCGGCCAGCCTGGCGCGCACTTCGCGCTACCTGACCCACCCGGTGTTCAACACCCACCACAGCGAAACGGAAATGCTGCGCTACCTCAAGCGCCTGCAAAACCGCGACCTGGCGCTGGATCATTCGATGATCTCGCTGGGCAGCTGCACCATGAAGCTGAACGCCACCAGCGAGATGATTCCGGTCACCTGGCCAGAATTTGCCGGCCTGCATCCGTTTGCCCCGCGCGAACACGCCGCCGGCTATCTGGCGATGATCGACAGCCTGTCCGAACAGCTCAAGGCCATCACCGGCTTTGACGCCATCTGCATGCAGCCCAACTCCGGCGCGCAAGGCGAATACGCCGGCCTGCTGGCCATCCGCCGCTACCACGCCAGCCGGGGCGACGCCCAGCGCACCGTGTGCCTGATCCCCAAATCGGCGCACGGCACCAACCCGGCCACCGCGCAGATGATGGGCATGCAGGTGGTGGTCGTCGCCTGCGACGACAACGGCAATGTGGATGTGGCCGACCTGAAAGCCAAGGCCGAGCAATACGGCAACACCCTGGCCTGCCTGATGATCACCTACCCGTCCACCCATGGCGTATTTGAAGAAGCCATGCGCGACATCTGTGACACCATCCACGCCCACGGCGGCCAGGTGTATATGGACGGTGCCAACCTCAACGCCCTGGTGGGTCTGGTGCAGCCGGGCAAGATTGGCGCGGATGTGTCGCACATGAACCTGCACAAGACCTTCTGCATCCCGCACGGCGGCGGCGGCCCCGGCATGGGCCCGATTGGCCTGAAAGCCCATCTCGCCCCATTCATGGCCAACCACAGCGTGGCACCGATCGCCAATGGCAGCGAAGGCCAGAGCGCGGTGTCCGCTGCGCCGTTTGGCAGTGCGTCGATCCTGCCGATTTCCTGGATGTACATCCGCATGATGGGTGCCGCCGGCCTCAAGCGCGCCACCCAGGTGGCGCTGCTGAACGCCAACTATGTGGCCACCCGCCTGCAAGGCGCGTATCAGGTGCTGTATACCGGCAAGAATGGCCGCGTGGCGCACGAGTGCATCATCGACCTGCGCCCGCTGAAGGCTGCCACCGGCGTGACCGAAGTGGACGTGGCCAAACGGCTGATGGACTACGGCTTCCACGCCCCGACCATGAGCTTCCCGGTGGCCGGCACCATCATGATCGAGCCGACCGAGAGCGAATCCAAGGCTGAACTCGACCGCTTTATCGACGCGCTGCTGAGCATCCGCGCCGAAATCGGCAAGGTCGAAGCCGGCGAATGGGCCGCCGACAGCAACCCGCTCAAGCACGCCCCGCACACCCAGCGCGACGTGATCAGCGGCGAATGGACGCGCAGCTACGCCCGCGACACGGCGGTGTTCCCGCTGGAATGGGTGCGCGACAACAAATTCTGGCCGTCGGTCAACCGCATTGACGATGTGTATGGCGACCGGAATCTGATGTGCTCGTGCCCGGGGATGGAGAACTACCAGTAAGCCTTGTCCAGGCTGCGTTGAGCGCTTGGCACCAGAGCAAAACCGCCCACCGGGGATGACCGGGTGGGCGGTTTTTTGTTGATGGGGTCAGCAGCGTTCACCATATCCCTGTCGCAGCGTTCCTGTTCTGGCATGCAGAAAATTTATCTGACATACTGTGTTTTTCAATCCTGCTCAGAAAGGCTCAATCATGAAAATAGCTCACCGCTTTCCCCGTCAATGTCGCTTCCTGGTCGCAAGCTTGAGCTTGCTCGGCATAGGGCTCTCTTCCCCAGCGCTGGCCGCACCCTGCCGTGATATCCCTTCGGTGCAGCAAAGTGCCAATGCCGACCAGAATACTGCCATGGGCGGGCATGTCACCCAGCATATTTATGGTATGACCCCACCACCAGGCACCTCGCAACAAGGCAAAACCCTGTTTGAGGCAAGAGGCAAGTACGATGCGGCCTGGCGCCAGTATCAATATATTGCCAACCCCGTTGCCTGCTCGGGCAACGCTCCGTTCCAGGTGGTCTCGCTGACCGCGTTGGGCATGGGCAACCTGGGGGCCTACTCGTGCAAACAGGCAGATGCCCAAGGGCGATGCACCCAATGGGACAGTTACATGGTCAAGGAAATTTCGTTTGGCTTCATCATGAGCAATGGCAAATGGATTGTGAACACCATTTACCCGGTAGCACTGAATTAACTGTAGCGTTGTCGTGATGGGTGGGGGGCTGGCAGAGCCCCCCCTCACGCTTGCAAGCTTTCCCTACGCCTCGCCGCGATGGCGCAGCGTTTCAATATCGGTGTGCTCTTCCAGATACTCGGCCAGTTGCAAGAAATCGGTACGCGGATAGCTGCGTCCGGCCACTTCGCGAAACGCCAGCTGCGGCGGGCTGCCGTCAATGATGTGGTAACCCCAGTACAGCAGGGCGCTGCTGTAGCGGATTTTGGCCTGCGATGGATGAATCAGCCGGCACTTGGGGTCGTGCCTGGCGTAGTGGTCGATTTCCTTTTGCAGATGGGTCAGCAAGGTGTCGTTTTTCTTTTCTACCGCTTTGCCCACATCAAAACTGTTGATCAGGCAGAACATCTCGGCTTTCTGATTGATCTGGCGGATATGCGCAAAGGTACGGGTAATCACATTGGCGTTTTTGGCAATCCCCAGTGGATTCAGCGTGGTCGGGATAATGCAGTAGTCAAATTTTTCAATCAGTTCAGGCAGGTTTTCAGACAGCACTGGCGAGCAGTCGCAGATAATGATTTTGGCGTCCAGGTCGGTGTGGCCCGCCTGGCGGGACTTGTCCCACTGTTCATGGCTGAGTACGGTAATTGTCGTTCCCATCTGGCCTTTGACCATGGCCGGCACAAACAGGCTGGCATCGCTTCCTGGGTCGTCAAGATCAGCGCGAAATAGCTTATGCAGGTTCTGGTCGGGGTCGAGGTCGAGCAGCACCACATCGTGGCCCATCAGGGCAAAGGCACCTGCCAGATGGGCGGCTGTGGTGGTTTTGCCCACCCCGCCCTTGCAGGTGAACACGCCGATATAGCGGACCCGCTCCACCGGGGGAACCTCGGCGGCACTGCTTTCCAGCGAGGGAAACTCCAGCTTGCCGTTGCGGTAATTCACCAGCACCAGATTGGCGCTGGCATTGGCGCGCGGCAGTGTTTCATCCTGGGCCGGGGCGGGTTGGCCGCCTTGCTTGGCCAGCGCGTCACGCTGTGCTTTCTGTTCCTGGCGCTCGCGTCGGCTGGCTTCGGCATCGAGCAGCACGTTTTTGGAAAAACCGCTGGCCGACACAAAAAAGGCGTGGGTGAACTTGGCGGCGAGGGGCAGTTCCAGAAAGCTCTTGAACTTTTCAAGATCGGCAAAGCTGCATTTGCGCGTGTAGTTCTTGATTTGCACCGCCACGCACAGTTTGTCCCGACGCAGCTCCAGATCATAGCCTCGGGTATTGGCTGGCGGCACAATCACTTCCCAGTTGCTGTTTTGAAACAGCGTGCCAATGTGTTTTTCAAACGAGCTGGGGTCTTGAATAGCCAGCGGGTCGTGGGTTGCCATGGAGATCCTTCAGATAGGCGGCGGTATTGCATGCCAGGCCAGCCTGGCCGATGACATGCCTCTCTCAATTCGTTTGTCACATTTGTATCATGAAATCCGCCAGGCTGTCTGCCTGCGCCAGCAGGCCAGCCGGGCGTGGCGATCACCCGCAAAAAAACCGCCGAAGGGCGTCCCCCACGGCGGTTCTGGCGCGATCGGGCTGCCCCGTCATGCTTACGGACGCAGCAGTTCCAGCCCGCCCATATACGGACGCAATGCTTCCGGCACGGTCACGCTACCGTCGGCGTTCTGGTAGTTTTCCAGCACCGCCACCAGGGTACGGCCCACCGCCAGGCCGGAGCCGTTCAGGGTGTGCACCAGCTCATTCTTGCCCTGTTCGTTCTTGAAGCGCGCCTGCATGCGCCGGGCCTGGAAGTCGCCCATATTCGAGCAGCTGGAGATTTCCCGATAGGTGTTCTGCGCCGGCAGCCACACTTCCAGGTCGTAGGTTTTGCACGCGCCAAAGCCCATGTCGCCAGTACACAGCACGATGGCGCGGTAGGGCAGGCCGAGCTTTTGCAGGATGGCTTCGGCGTGGCCGGTCAGTGCTTCCAGCGCATCGAACGACGCTTCCGGGCGCACGATCTGTACCATTTCCACCTTGTCAAACTGATGCTGGCGGATCATGCCACGGGTGTCGCGGCCATACGAGCCGGCTTCCGAGCGAAAGCACGGGGTGTGCGCGCAGTAGCGCATCGGCAGCTGGTCGGCCTTGACCAGTTCGTCGCGCATGAAGTTGGTCACCGGCACTTCGGCGGTGGGCACCAGATAAAAGGTGTCTTCGCCGCGCGGCACGCGGAACAGATCTTCCTCGAACTTGGGCAACTGGCCGGTGCCGCGCATCGAGTCGGCGTTGACCATGTACGGCACGTACACTTCGGTGTAGCCGTGTGCGCTGACATGGGTGTCCAGCATGAACTGCGCCAGCGCGCGGTGCAGGCGGGCCATCTGGCCCTTGAGCACGGCAAAACGGCTGCCCGACAGCTTGGCGGCAGTGTCAAAGTCCAGGCCCAGCGCGGCACCCAGATCAACATGGTCTTTCACCGGAAAATCAAACGCGCGCGGCTCACCCACCCGGCGCACTTCCACGTTGTCGCTTTCATCGCGGCCCACCGGCACCGATTCGTGCGGCAGGTTGGGGATGGTCATCAGCAGCGCCGACAGGCGGTCCTGCAGCAGCGCCAGCGCGGTTTCGTTGGCTTTCAGTTCATCGGCCAGACCGGCCACTTCGGCCATGATCGCCGAGGCGTCTTCGCCCTTGCGCTTGGCTTCGCCCACCTGCTTGGACAGCGCATTGCGCCGTGCCTGCAGGTCTTGCGTGCGGGTTTGCAGCGACTTGCGCTCGTGTTCCATCTGGGCAAAGGCGTCGGTGTCCAGGGTAAAGCCCCGGCCAGCCAGGCGGTCAGCCACGGCAGGCAGGTCGTTGCGAAGCAGTTGAATATCAAGCATGAATTAATCCTGATCGGTGTTTTTGGCGTGTTCGTCTAATTGGTGCAGAAACTGCAATTTATCGGCGATTTTCGCTTCCAGCCCGCGTGGCGTCGGCTGATACCAGCCGGGCGCGGCCATGCCGTCGGGCAGATACTGCTCGCCGGCGGCGTAGGCATGCGGTTCGTCGTGGGCATAACGGTAAGCCTGGCCATGGCCAAGGGTTTTCATCAGCGCGGTCGGCGCATTGCGCAAATGCACCGGCACCGGACGCGAACGGTCGCTGGCGACAAACGCTCTGGCGGCATTATACGCCTTGTATCCGGCATTGCTCTTGGCGGCAATCGCCAGATAAATGGTGGCTTGCGCCAGCGCCAGCTCGCCTTCCGGGCTGCCCAGCCGTTCAAAGGTTTCGGCGGCGTTCAGGGCAATCTCGGCGGCGCGTGGGTCGGCCAGGCCAATATCTTCCCAGGCCATGCGCACCAGCCGGCGGGCCAGATAGCGGCCATCGGCACCGCCATCCAGCATGCGGGTCAGCCAGTACAGCGCAGCATCCGGATGGGAGCCGCGCACCGACTTATGCAGGGCAGAAATCTGGTCGTAAAACCCGTCACCCCCCTTGTCAAACTGGCGGGCGTTCAGCGTCAGCACCTCGGCCAGAAACGCCGCGTCGATGGTTTGGCGTGGGCTGGCCTGGACGGCATTGCGGGTTTGTTCCAGCAGATTGAGCAGCCGGCGGGCGTCGCCGTCGGCGTGGCCCACCAGCAGGTCGCGTGCGGCATCCTCCAGCGTCAGCCCGGCCATGGCCTTGTGCCAGGCGCGCTGCAGCAGGGTGGCCAGCTCGCTGTCGGAAAGCGCTTGCAGCACGTACACCTGCGCCCGCGACAATAAGGCGGCGTTGACTTCAAACGACGGGTTTTCCGTGGTGGCACCGATAAAGGTCAGCAGCCCGGCTTCCACATAGGGCAGAAAGGCATCCTGCTGGCTTTTGTTGAACCGATGCACTTCATCCACAAACAGAATGGTGCGCCGCTGGTGCATGGTCAGCGCCCGTTCGGCCTGCTCCACCGCCGCGCGGATTTCCTTCACCCCGGCAAACACCGCCGACAGCGCGATGAATTCAGCGTCAAAGCTGTGGGCCAGAATCCGCGCCAGTGTGGTCTTGCCCACCCCCGGCGGCCCCCACAGGATCATCGAATGCAGGCTGCGCGAGGCCACCGCCAGCCGCAGCGGCTTGCCGGGGCCTATCAGATGCTGCTGGCCCACCACCGCATCCAGCGAGGCCGGGCGCAAGGCTTCGGCCAGCGGCGGGGTGGGGGCGGTATGGAACAGGTCGGTCATGGAGTGGCCAGTTGGGTAAGTGAGCGGATTTTACCTGTGCAGCGGGGGAGATGCATCCGCCGGATGGCGTCGGGTAGACATCGGTTTGCCTGGCGCGGCATGATTGCCGCTGGAGATTTCTTCTTCCAAACCCTGCTTACCCTGGAAAATCCCCGATGCCACTCTCCGCCTGGGCGCTGGTGTTGTCTGGCGCGTTGTGCCATGCCTTATGGAACCTGGCCGCCAAACAGGTGGCCGGCGGCGCGCCGTTTGTCTGGTTGTATGGCCTGGTCAGTCTGGCCGGGCTGCTGCCGCTGGCGCTCTGGCAGGCGCGCGACCTGATATGGTCGGGGCCGATGCTGCTGGCGGTGCTGGCCAGTGCCAGGCTGCACAGTCTGTATTCGCTGGTGTTGCAGCGCGGCTATCAGCGTGGGGCGTTTTCCGTGGTCTACCCGCTGGCGCGCGGCAGCGGGCCGCTGCTGGCGGTGCTGGGTGCAATTGCCCTGCTGCAGGAATGGCCCAGCGCGCAGGGCTGGGGTGGAATTGGCGCGCTGATTGGCGGCATTGCCCTGCTCAGCCAAGGCGGCATCGCGCCGGCAGACCGCGCCCGTCAGCGCGCCGGGGTGGGCTGGGGGCTGGCCACCGGCGCATGCATTGCCGCGTACACCGTGGTGGACGGCCTGGCTATCAAGGCGCTGGCGATGCCGCCGCTGGTGTTTTACGGCTTCAGCCTGCTGGCGCGCAGCCTGTTGCTGGCGCCACTGGCCTGGCGGCAGCCGGCGCTGCTGCGTCGGCAAGCCAGCCAGCATGCCGGTGCCATTGTGCGGGTGGGGGTGCTGTCGCCGCTGGCGTATGCGCTGGTGCTGTTTGCCCTGCAGCAAGCGCCGCTGAGCTATGTGGCACCGGTGCGCGAAGTGTCGATGCTATTGGCCACCTGGCTGGGCGCGCGTTATCTGGGCGAAACGCTGACCCCAGCGCGGTTGATGGGCGCGCTGCTGATGCTGCTGGGGGTGGGCCTGCTGGCCGGCGCATCGCTATCCGGCGGATGACTTGGCGCGCTGGCGGGCGTGTTCCACGCGAAACCCGCGCAGTAGCAGATACCCGCAAGCCAGAAACACACACATGCCTAGCGCCAGGGTCAGCGGCGAATCCCACAGCAGCGGGGTGATGGCTCCGGCCACCACGCTGGAAAACATGGTCTGGGTAAAGCCCTGCATCGACGAGGTGGTGCCGCGCAGGCTGGGAAAGAAATCCATTAGAAACAGGGTGATGGTGGGGGCCACCAGCGACATGCCTACGGTATAAATCGCCAGCGGCAGCACGCTCCACGGCAGCGCCGGCGGCCAGAACAGGCAGTAGCCCAGGTTCAGCAGCGCCGCACAGGCCATCAGGCCGTACCCCAGCGACACCATTTGCCTGGCCGAATAGCGGCCCGCCAGCCGCCCGGACAAGAACGCCCCAAGCATGATGCCGCTGACCGCCGGGCCAAACATATAGATGAACTCATGCGCGTTCAGGCCGAGATGGCGCATCAGAAACACCGGGGCCGACGGGATATACAGAAAAAACCCGCTGAAATTGCACGCCACCGCCAGCGCCAGCAACTGAAACTCGCGCCGGCCCCCCACCTGTCGGTAATTGGCCAGCAAGGCCCTGGCTTGCAGCGGCTGGCGGCGGCTGACTGGGTGGCTTTCGGCCAGACCCAGCCAGGCCGCCACGGTGAGCACGCCGCCAATCAGCGCCATGAAAATAAAGATCGAGTGCCAGCCAAACGCGCCAAACAGCCAGCCGCCCACCACCGGGGCAATGGCAGGCGAGAGCGAAAACAGCATGGTCACATGCGACATCAGCCGCTGCGCCGCCGCGCCATCGAGCCGGTCGCGGATCACCGCCCGGCCCACAATCAGCCCGGCCCCGCCGGACAAGCCCTGTAAGGCGCGAAAAATCAGCAGCTGCGGCAAGGTTTGCGCCAGCGCGCAGCCAACCGACGCCAGAGTGAATACCAGGGTGGACGCCACAATCACCGGCTTGCGCCCCAGTGCATCGGAAATGGCGCCATGCCAGAGCATCATCAGCCCGTAGCAGAACAGATACACGGTCAGTGCCTGCTGCATCGCCACTTGCGACGCGCCCAGCGACGCGCCAATTGCTGGCATGGCCGGCAAAAAGGTATCAATCGAAAACGGCCCGAGCGTGGCCAGCGCAGCCAGCATCAGGGCCAGGCCAAAGTGGCCGGAGCGGGTTTGGGGTATGGGGGTCATGCGGCATCATACGCGCCTGGGCGCAGAAAAAAATCCACCGCCGCACAGAGGCGGCGGTGTGGTTGCGGATGGAACACGCCGGCCAGCCTTAGCTGGCGCTGGCTTCCTGCTCGGCAATCTCGGCACGCACGGCGTCCATATCCAGCTCGGCTACCTGTTGCAGCAGCGCATCCAGCTGCCCGGCTGACAACGCCCCGGCCTGGTTGAACAGCAGAATCTGCTCGCGGAACACCATCAGGGTGGGAATCGAGCGGATATTCAGCTCGCCGGCCAGTTGCTGCTCCACCTCGGTATTCACCTTGGCAAACACCACATCGGCATGCTTGGCCGATGCGGCTTCAAAGGTGGGGGCAAAATTGCGGCACGGGCCGCACCATGGTGCCCAGAAGTCCACAATCACGGTTTGGCCGGGCAGGACCGCGTCGTTGAAAGTGTCTGCAGTCAGTTCGATAACGGCCATGGGGAATCCTTTCCTGAGGGGCGCCGATGCGCAGTATGAGAAGCAACACATGCAATATGGCTTCAGCTTAGCCGAATGCAAGTTAGCGGGTGATGGTATTTATCCGACGCGCCGTAAAACACCGTCTTTACAGGGCGGTGATATAAAGCGCGGACACCGCAGGCGTCCTGTCGTTAGAAACACCCTTGCGCCGTGAAAGATTGCCCGGCGACGCAATGGCTCACAGACTCGCCGTCGCAAACCTTGCAGTAATCGCTCAAGGACCTGGAACGCGCCTACAGCAACTTCTTCGCCAAACGGGCGGCGTTTCCCCGTTTCAAGAAGAAGGGTAAAGGCGACAGCTTCCGCTATCCGCAAGGCTGCAAGCTCGATCAGGCGAATAATCGCATCTTCCTGCCGAAACTCGGCTGGCTGCGCTACCGCAACAGCCGCGAGGTGTTGGGTGCGATCAAGAACGTCACCGTCAGCCTGCATGCGGGTTTGCCGTGCCGCAAAGGATGCTCACCGGCGAGCAACAGCGCAATATGCGCCGCTTCGCCGGGTCGTGCAGGGTGAACGGCGCAAGTCAACATTGATGTGGGGATGACCCGTTTCGCCACGCTGAGCGATGGCAGCTATCTGGCGCTTCAAACGGCGCGAAACCGCCTTGCGCCGTGCGCAGCGGGCGATGAGCCGTAAAACCCAGTTCAGCAATCCGAAGCGACGAGACAGCTCAACGTATTGCGCCGCGAGGCGTCTCCCACTTTTAAGCGGGGGAGGGTGTCAAGCCAATTAATTGCAGCTCGGTCAGATTGCCAATAGCCGCCAGCGCTTCGGCCAGATCCAGCTCCACATAGCCGCTGTCGGCGGCGCTGCTGGTGCCGGCCACTTCACCGCTGGTGTTCATCGCATTGGCGGTAGCCTGCAGCAGCAACAGCGATTCATCCACGCTCAGTTCACGGCCATACGTGGTGTAAAACACATCCTTGACTTCGGCAATGGCACCCGCCACCAGCGGTGCGCTAAAGCTGGTGCCGGACACGTCTTCTCCGTTGGCGCTGATATCCACGCCATCGGCCACCAGGTCGGTCAGGTCGGCATCGCGGTTGGAAAAAGACGCAAAATTTCCGCTGCCATCCGATGCCGAAACAGCAATCACATGGCTGTCCGACGCCAGCGAGGTCACCCCGTTTTTCACGCCGGCATTGCCAGCGGCCACCACCACTGCCACATCCAGCGCATCCAGGGTGGCAAACTCATCCGATAGCGTGGTGCTGGTGGCGCGGTTCACCGCGCTGTTGGCACCAAAGCTGAGGTTGACGGCGGCAATATTCAGCGTGCTGGCGTACTTGGCCACCCAGTCCAGCGCAGCGTCCACCGCGCTCAGGCTGATGGTGTCCGACCCATCGGCAGCCACCTTGAGCATGATGATATTGGTGTCGCTGCTGGCCGCCAGCACCTGGGATGCGACAATCGAGCCATGGGTGGCCGTGCTGCTGGCATTGCTGTCGTTGGCGTAAAAGTCGTACTGATAAATCAGATTATCTACACTGCTGCTGAGGCCGGTGTCCAGAATCACCACGGTTTGCTGATCTGCTGCCACGCTGAGCGTGCTGGGCAGGGTGGGCGACACCACGGTGGGCGTGCTCGGGGTGGTGGGTGCAAAGCGGATGCTTGGCACCGCGCTTGCCCATCCGCCGCGCAACGTGGCCAGCTCGCTGCTGTCGGCAGGCACGGCACAGTCTTGTGACGGTGAGCGGAAGGTGGGGGCATCGCTGTCTGTTGGGGAGAAGGGCGACGAGTGGGCAAAGTGCGGGCGGGCAGACATGGCAGACTCCTGAATAACCATCAATTGATAGCCTCAAGCCTACAAAACATCCGTGTAAATGCGTATGGGCGCACGGGTAAAACTATGTAAACCTGATGATTGGCCACCCCACCCCACCCCACCCTACCAGGCGGGGCAAGGCCCTGAACGCCACCGTCAGCCAGTCAGGCGGCAAGTGGTTTGTGTCGATCCAGACGGAACGTGAAGTCGATCAGCCGTTGCCGCATGGCGAAGCCGTCGGCATTGATATGGGGATCGCCCGTTTCGCCACGATGAGCGACGGCAGCTACCTCGAACCGCTCAACAGCTTCAAGAAGCACCAAAAGCGCCTGCAGTCGGGCCGCTCAATGAAACAGGAACCCACCGAAGCGACTCAGGCGATTGCCGCCTGAGCGCCGTAGGAATCGCCATCCTTTAGGGGGGCGAGGATGTCAAAGCGGTACGCTGCCCACTGCGTCGGGCATGTCCAGAAAACTTTGCAAAATCAGCTGGGCGGCCACTTGATCCAGCGCCGGTTTTTGCCGGCGGCCACGCAGGCCGGCGTCGTTGAGCTGGTGTTCGGCCACCTGTGAGGTGTGGCGCTCGTCCACCAGCCACACCGGCAGGCCAAAACGGCCATGCAGACGCTGGGCAAACTTGCGCGCCAGGCGGGTCATCTCGTGCGGCGTGCCGTCAGCGTGTACCGGCAGGCCCACAATCAGCGCCGCAGGTGCCCATTCGCCAATCAGCGCGGCAATTCGGGCAAAGCGCTGGTCATTGCTGTCGCTGGCAATGGTTTCCAGCGGGTGGGCAATCGCCACTTCGGTATTGCCCAGCGCCACGCCAATGCGCGCCTGGCCAAAGTCGAAGCCCAGCAAGGCTCCACGCGGCAAGGCGGTGGCGTCAGGCATGGCCGGCCTCGCCAGACAGGGCCAGCGGGTCAAAGCCCAGCAGTTGCATGGCGGCGGCAAAGCGCGCCTCGGGCGGCTGGCCATAAATGCAGTCGAGATTGGCCGGCACGGTCAGCCAGGCGTTTTGCGCCAGCTCCTGCTCCAGCTGGCCTGCGCCCCAGCCAGCATAGCCCAGGGTAATCAGCATGCGGTAGGGGCCATCGCCCTGGCTGACCGCCACCAGCACATCGCGCGAGGTGGTCAGCCCGGTATCGTCGTTGATTGCCAGGGTGGCGTTCCAGTTGTCCAGCGGCTGGTGCAGCACAAAGCCCCGATCGGTTTGCACCGGCCCGCCCAGATACACCGGGTGGCCGGCCTGCTCGGGGTTGAGCAGTGGCAGGTCGATCTGGTCAAACAGTTCACCCAGCGTGACCTCAGCCGGTTTATTGACCACCACTCCCATCGCCCCGTGCTCGGAATGTTCACACAGGTAGACCACCGCCCCGGCAAAGTGCGGGTCGGTCATATTGGGCATGGCAATCAGGAAATGGTCAGTCAGCGAAAAAGAGTCCATTTCAGCATTATCGCATAGGCTGTTCAGCTGCGGCGCGCAAGGCGCGGGATTTCGTTACAATCGCCGATTATTTCTTGTTGTACTGCGAAGCTTTTGTGCGCCTGACTCATCTGAAACTGGCCGGGTTCAAATCGTTTGTTGACCCGACCACCATTCCTGTACCCGGCCAGCTGGTGGCGGTGATTGGCCCCAATGGCTGCGGCAAATCCAATGTAATTGACGCCGTGCGCTGGGTGCTGGGCGAATCGTCGGCCAAGCAGTTGCGCGGCGAATCGATGCAGGACGTGATTTTTAATGGCTCGTCCACCCGCAAGCCGGTCAGCCGGGCATCGGTCGAGTTGGTTTTTGACAACAGCGAAGGCCGCGCCAGCGGGCCGTGGGGCCAGTTTGCCGAAATTGCCATCAAGCGCGTGCTCACCCGCCAGGGCGATTCCAGCTACTGGATCAACCAGCAGCAGGTGCGCCGCCGGGATATTGCCGACCTGTTTCTGGGCACCGGCGTGGGCACCCGTGGCTATGCGGTGATTGAGCAGGGGATGATTTCGCGCATCATTGAAGCGCGTCCGGAAGAACTGCGTGCCTACCTGGAAGAAGCCGCCGGCGTGTCGCGCTACAAAGACCGGCGCCGCGAAACCGAATCGCGCCTGTCCGACACCCGCGACAACCTGGCCCGTATCGAAGACATCCGCCAGGAACTGGCCAGGCAAACCGAAAAACTGCTGGAACAGGCCGAAGTGGCCCAGCACTACCACACCCTGCACGACACGCTGACCCACCGGCAAAACCTGCTGGCCATGGTGCGCCGGCGCGACGCCCAGCAGGGCGAGGCCAAGGCCAGGGCCGAGCTGGCCCGGCTGGAAACCGAGCTGGAAGCGATGAGCCGCCAGGGTACCGAACTGGACGCCCGGCTGGAATCCGCGCGTGAAAGCCATTTTGCCGCCACCGACGCCGTACACCAGCGCCAGGCCGAACAGGCCGAAGCCAGCGCCCAGCTGGCGCGGCTGGAAGAACAGCAGCGCCACCGCCGCGACACCGCCGCCCGCCTGCAGCGCGATCTGGACGGCGTGCGCCAGGAACTGGCCAGCGTGAGCCAGCAAGACCAGCTGATTGACAGCGAGCTGGAACACTGGGAAGACCAGCGGGATCTGGCCCGGCAAAGCGCCGAAGAAGCCGCCATGGCCGCCGACAGCGACGACGACGGCGTGCCCGCCGCCGAAGCGCTGTTTCGCCAGCATGATGACGCACTGAACACACTGACCCGCCGCCAGGCCGAACTGACCCGCCAGCGCGATCTGGCCCGCCAGCACAGCCAGCACGCCGAAGCCGCCCTGCGCCGCCAGGACGAACGCCGCGCCCGGCTGAATGACGAAGCCCGCCAGCTGAACGCCGCCGACAGCGCCGAACTCGACCGCGCCCGGCTGGCGCTGGCACACGCCAGCCTGCACGCCGACACCCTGCGCGAGCAACTGGGCACAGCCGAACAACACAGCGAACAGCTCAGCCGCCAGCGCAGCGAACAGCAGGCGCTGTTCAGCCGCCAGCACGACAGCCACACCCGGCTGGGTGCCGACCTGGCTGCGCTGGACAAACTGCTGGCCCAGGCCGCCCACGCCGGGCGCAGCGAAGCCTGGCTCAAGCAGCACGGCCTGAGCCAGCAAGCGCCGCTGTGGCAACAACTGGACATCGCCAGCGGCTGGGAAACGGCAGTGGAAGCCGCGCTGGCCCCGATTTTGTCCGCCCGCAGCCCGGCAGACTGGCCCAGCGATGCCCCCCCCGCCCGGCTGGCGCTGTTTGCCGCAGGTCAGGCCAGCCAGCCAGCGGCCAGCCTGGCACTGCCCACGCTGGCCAGCCGGCTGACCCTGCGCGCGCCAGCGCTGGCGGCGGGTCTGGCCGACTGGCTGCACGGCGGCCACACCGTTGACAGCCTGGAACAGCTATTGCATTGGCAACCCAAACTGGCCGATGGCCAGTGGCTGGTGTGCCCGCAAGGCCATCGCGCCACCCGGCACAGCGTGGTGTACTGGGCCCCGGATGCCGACAGCGGGGTGATGGCCCGCCAGGCCGAACGCCAGCGGCTGGCCACGGCACTGGAGGAAAGCCAGCCGCAGCTGGACAGCCTGCGCGAGCAACTGGCCGAGCTCGACGCCACGCTGAGCGCGCACAGCGAGCAACTGCGCCAGCTGCGCCAGCAACTGAGCAGCGCTGACGCCGCGCGCAATCAGGCCGAACTGGCCTGCGCGCGCCAGGAACACACCCAGGCCCAGCACAGCGCCCGCCGCGACGCCATTGACGAAGAACTGGCCCGGCTGGACGAAGAAGCCGAGCTGGAGCGCGCCAGCATCGAACAAGCCAGCCTGAACGCGGAAGAAGCCGAGCTGCAGCTGGACGAACTGGCGCTGGCGCTGGACGACGCCCAGTTGCACCGACTGGACGCCGAAACCGGGCTGACCCTGGCGCGGGCACGCAGCCGCGACCTGGAGCGCCAGGCGCAGGAAGCGCGCTTTGCCCTGACCACCGCGCAAAACAAGCTTAACGACCTCAACCGCCGCCGCGATGAACTGGACGAACGCCGCGAGCTGCTGGTCGAACGCCAGGAAACCCTGGTTACCGAACAGGACAGCCTGGCGGCCACCGATCTGGACGAAGTGCTGCAACAGGCGCTGATTACCCGCGACCAGTGCGAAGAAAACCTGAACGCCGCCCGCGACGCCGCCAACCACGCCACCGAACTGCTGCGCCAGCTCACCGCCTCGCGCCAGCAAGTGGAGAGCGGGCTCGACCCGCTGCGCGACGCCATCAACGACTGGCGGCTGAAAAGCCAGGAAGCGCTGCTGACCGTCGAACGCTTTGACGAAGAACTGCGCAACGCCCAGGCCGACGAAACCGCCTTGCTGGCCGACCTGACCGACGCGGTCAAGGCCTCGGCGCTGGTCAGTGAAATTGGCCGGCTCAGTCAGGCCATCAACGGGCTGGGCGCGGTCAACCTGGCCGCGCTGGACGAACTGACCGCCGCACGCGAACGCCACGACTACCTGGCCGATCAGGCCGCCGATCTGACCGAAGCCATGGCCACGCTGATGCAGGCCATCGAAAAAATGGACGGCGAAACCCGTGGCATGCTGCAAACCACCTTTGATCAGGTCAATGCCTCGATGAGCGAGCTGTTCCCGCTGCTGTTTGGCGGGGGCCGTGCCGAACTGGTGCTGACCGGCGAAGACCTGCTCGATGCCGGCATTCAGATCATCGCCCAGCCGCCCGGCAAGAAAAACGCCACCATTCATCTATTGTCCGGTGGCGAAAAGGCACTGACCGCCATGAGCCTGGTGTTCTCGCTGTTCCGCTTGAACCCGGCACCGTTCTGCCTGCTGGACGAGGTGGACGCGCCGCTGGACGACGCCAACACCGGGCGCTTTTGCGAGCTGGTCAAGCGCATGGCCGACCGCACCCAGTTTCTGTATATCAGCCACAACCGGCTGACCATGGAAATGGCCGAACAGCTGATTGGCGTGACTATGCAGGAGCAGGGGGTGAGCCGGATTGTGGCGGTGGATATGGTCGAAGCGCTGAAAATGCGCGAGCAGTAGGGCGCATCACCCCGACGGGGCGACGCAGCAAAAGGGCGGACGGTGTATTTTTGCCTGCCCTCAACTCAGCCAGACATGCCCCAGTGTGCGCAGGGCAATCCCGGCCAGCGCGCCCAGCACTGCCGGCTTCCACACCTGTGCCACCCGCTTGCCCGCCGACAGCAATACCGCCAGGCCGGGCAGGTCCAGTGGATGAATCAGCCAGCCGGCGCTGGCGTTCAGCAGCGTGGCACTGACCACACCCTGGCGGCGCATCTCGTCCATCACCGCAAACATGGCATTGCCGCCGGCCAGGTATTTGGTCAGCGAAGGCAGAATCAGCAGCGGGTCGATTCCGGCCTGGCTCAACAGCGGCCCGAGCAGCCGGGTCAGCCCGCCTACCGCGCCAGCAGCGGTCAGCGCGGTGACCGCCACCAGCGACAACACCAGCATCGGCATCGCCCCCAGCGCAATCCGGAACGCCTCGGCCCCGGCGCGGTTGATCACGTCGAGCACGCCCTTGGGCGTTTCCGCCTGCGGATGCGGCAGTGATTCATCCTGGGTCTGTTCACAACCGTCCAGGTGGCGGCCAAAGCCATGGTAAGTCAGCGCCGCCGCCAGCAGGCCGCCCAATAGCGACAGCAGCAGCACGGTTCCCAGCTGCAGGCCACGCGCCGCCAGCGGAAACGACGCATTGGCCTGCGCCATTGCCATCACCATGGCCAGAGTAGCTGCCAGATGCCGGCTGGACACCCCGCGCTGTTCCATCATGCTCAGGGTGGCCACCGGCGCAGCAAAGCTGACAAAGTTGATCTGCAGCGCGGCAAACACCCCCAGGCCGGACAAGCCAACAGGCCGCAGCCACGGCGTCAGCCGCGCCACCAGCCAGTCGAGCGCGCCCCAGGCTTCCAGCAGGCGCATCAGCGCCAGCATCACCACCATCACCGGCAGCAGTACAAACAGGGACAGCTCAACCGCCGAGCGGCCAGCCTTGAGAATGATGTCGATCAGCAGGTCCATGGCGGCAAATTATGACATTGTTTGCGCTGGGCAGCTGGGCAGAAAAACGCTGCATGGCCGACACCGCCGAGCACTTGCCAACCCCCCACGACGCACGATGTGGCACCGTCTGGGTTCCCGCCTGCGCGGGAACGACAAGTGAAGTGAGGCTCATGCGGAAAGAGATCGAGTCGTCAGTCACGCTGAAATGGCGAGCGAGCTGACGTCGGGCATTTCAGCCCCGCCAGCGCCACAGCTGGCGCTCACGCCAGCCCAGCGCCAGCAAGGCCAGCAGATTGCTCAGCGCCACCAGCAGGAACAGCAGGGCAATGCTGTCCAGCCAGGCCAGCAGCAGCCCGCTCAATGCCGCTGCCGCCACCATGAACAGCCCGTTGACAATATTGTTGGCGGCAATCGCCTGGGCGCGGAATGTCTCCGGACTGGCGGTTTGCAGCCAGGTGTACAGCGGCACGGTAAACAGGCCGCCAAATGCGCCCAGCAGGGCAAAATCGGCAATCACCCGCCAGGCCTGGGGACGGGCCAGAAAGGTGCCCATGTCCAGCAGCGCGCCAGTGTGGCGGGCGTGGCTGGCGGCAAACAGGTCCAGCCCGGCCACGGTCATGCCCAGCAGGCCGACGCTGACCCAGCCCAGCCGCAACTGGTGATGTGACAGCCGGGCGCACAGCAGCGACCCGGCACCAATCGCCAGCGAGAAGGTAGCCAGCATCAGCGTATACACCTGGGCATCGCCGCCCAGATGCAGGCGGGTAAACGTGGGCAATTGGGTCAGGTACACCGCGCCCAGCAGCCAGAACCAGGAAATCCCCAGAATGGCCGTCCACACCGGCGGCAGCTGGCGTGCCTGCACCAGCAGGCTGCGGGTGTCGCGCCACAGGTTCAGGTGCAGCGGCAAATCCGGCGCGCTGGCCGGGGCCGGAGGAATCTGCCGGCTGCTCAGCCAGCCAGCCAGCGCCGCCGCACCCAGCAAGGCCACGGTGACCCACACCGGCTGCCCGACCAGCAGGCTGCCGGCCATCTGCCCGAGCAGAATGGCAATGAACGTTCCCATCTCAATCAGGCCATTGCCGCCAATCAGCTCATCGCGGCGCAAATGCTGCGGCAGCATGGCGTACTTGATCGGGCCAAAAAAAGTGGAATGCACGCCCATCAGAAACAGCGCCAGCAATAGCAGCGGCACGTTGCGGGCATAAAAACCCATGGCGGCCAGCAGCATGATGCCCAGCTCGCTAAGCTTCACCCAGCGGGCAATGCGCGCCTTGTCCAGCCGCTCGGCCAGACGCCCGGCGGTGGCGGAAAACAGAAAAAACGGCAGGATGAACAAGCCAGAGGCCAGATTGACAATCTGCGCCGCCGGCAAGCCGGCAAAACCCAGCCCGGCGTAGCTGACCATCACCAGAAACGCGGTTTTCAGCAGGTTGTCGTTAAATGCGCCAAGAAACTGGGTGATGAACAGCGGCAAAAACCGTCGGCGCGGAAAAAAGGCAAAAGTAGCAGACATGGATGGGCAGCGCCTGGGCAAAAGAGAAGGGGCGGGCCAGGATACCCGCCCAGCGTGACAGCCGGATGCCGGCTTGCGGCATCAGTCAGCGTGGCGGGCGCTGGCGGGCCGGGTCGCTGGGCGGCGCGGGCTTGTCGTCGTCCATCAGAATGCGATGACCGGGGCCTTCCAGATCGTCAAACTGGCCAGACCGGGTGGCCCACCAGAACAGTCCGCCAATAATGAAAATCAGCAGAATGGAAAACGGAATCAGCAGGTAGAGGCTTTCCACAACACAATCCTTTGCTTGAAAACGGCGGGCGCACAACAGCCCCGCCCGCCATCAGGCCAGCTTATTCACCGCGCCGGGCCGGAATGCGCGGGGTGTCCACCCGCACATCGCCGCACTGGGCGCGGTGGCGCAGCGCGTGGTCAATCAGCGTCAGCGCCAGCATGGCTTCGGCAATCGGCGTGGCGCGGATGCCCACGCACGGGTCGTGGCGGCCATGGGTTTCGATCAGAATGGCTTCGCCGGCCTTGTTGATGGACTGGCGCGGCTGGGCAATCGACGAGGTGGGCTTGATGGCAATCGACACTTCAATATCCTGGCCGGTGGAAATCCCGCCCAGAATGCCGCCAGCGTGGTTGCTGGCAAAGCCTTCCGGGGTGAGTTCGTCGCCGTGCTCGCTGCCCTTTTGCGTGACGCAGCCAAAGCCGGCACCGATTTCCACGCCCTTCACCGCGTTGATGCTCATCATGGCGTGGGCGATGTCGGCGTCCAGACGGTCAAACACCGGCTCGCCCCAGCCCACCGGCACATTCTCGGCCACCACGCGCAGCCGCGCGCCAATCGAATCCAGGCTTTTGCGGATGCTGTCCATATAGGCTTCCAGCTCGGGCACCACGCTGGCGTCGGCAGCAAAAAACGGGTTGCTGTTCACTTCGTCCCAGCTGGCAAACGGAATGGTTTTTTCGCCGATCTGGGTCATGTGGCCACGGATGACAATGCCGTACTGCTCGGCCAGCCATTTTTTGGCAATCGCCCCGGCAGCCACGCGCACGGCGGTTTCCCGCGCGGACGAGCGCCCGCCGCCGCGCGGGTCGCGGATGCCGTATTTGTGCCAGTAGGTGTAATCAGCATGGCCGGGCCGGAAGGTGTCGGCAATATTGCCGTAGTCCTTGCTGCGTTGGTCGGTGTTGCGGATCAACAGGGCAATCGGCGTGCCAGTGGTCTTGCCGTCAAACACGCCGGAGAGAATCTCCACCTCGTCCGGCTCACGGCGCTGGGTGACGTGGCGGCTGGTGCCGGGCTTGCGCCGGTCCAGCTCGGCCTGAATCCAGGTGGCGTCCAGCGTCAGGCCGGGCGGGCAGCCATCCACCACACAGCCAATGGCCGGGCCGTGGCTTTCGCCAAAGGAGGTGACGGTAAACAACAGGCCGAAGGTATTTCCAGACATGGTGGGCTCGCACAGACAGGCAAAATTGAACACGGGGCAAAGTGTATCACAAGGCGGGGGGCGGGTTTTGGAGGGGCCCGCCCAGTCAGGGCAATCGCGTGGATTCAAACAGGGCGAAGTCCGAAGAGCGGCTCGCGGTAGTCATCAGAGGTCACCGCAATCAGCCGGCGCACCTTAATGCTACCCTTGCGTGGTATCGGATCAAGACGAATCAGATTCAACGTGATGTGCTTGAGAATCGCCAGGTTATGTGCCGCATAGCCCTCGCGAGCGCGCATCTGGTCGTCTCCAAAGACCACGTCCATGCACCAGAGTAACCGATTCTCCACCACTCAATGTGAACGGATTGCTTGAGCCAGGCGCTGAGCGTCAGCAAGCAGGCTACTGATGTCGTAACGTTGCTCACAAGTGCGTTTGCCTTTGATCTATCTTTCTGAGTACACCACCAAAAACGTCTTTAAATCGGGCCAGCACTCAAGATTATGCAGGCAGTCCTGTTGATCAAACACATACTAGTAGCCAGTCACGATGATATGAATCGACTGACAGGCGATTAGAGCGCTTTCGGCATGAGTTTCACCTCAGGTGTCGTTCCCGCGAAGGCGGGAACCCAGACCGCGCTACAGCGTGCGCTGTGGGGGGTGAGCGTTGCAGGATGGCCGGCACGCTGTGGATGCCTCTGGATTCCCGCCTGCGCGGGAATGACGCGGCGGGGTGCGGCGAGTGGTTCGTCGTGGAACGTGAGCCATCGTGTTTCATCGTGACTGGCTACTAGCTGATCTGACAGCTCCCCGTTCTGACAGTGCTGGATAGTCAGATCAGCACAGTTGGCACATGCCGAGCCGAACAGCGTTCGGCGTACATACCAACCATGCTACCTATCTAGACTAGTGGCGCGTGATGATGCCGGAATGGGCGGATAAACTTAATGATTGGAAGCAGGCCGCCGTCAAACAGGCTGGATGACCTTGGTTTGAAGCAAAGAGACCAGATGATCAGCCAACACGCCAGGGACAGAGCCACCGGCAATCAGCACGCCTGCCTCCATGTTCTTCTCCATCGCGTAGCCGGTGAGATTGGCGCTGGTGATGAAGCAAGAGACCTTGTCGGCGACAGCAACTTTGGCGTGCACGCGGCCATCCACAAAATCACCGATCTTGTCGCTCCATGCATAAAGCTGTGCGCCAGGCACCAAGCCTCGCATCTTGCCAATGACGTCGATGTTGATGCTACCACCATGGTTTTGCGAAGACTCCAGCAACATGGTGATGTTCACCCCGCGATCATTGGCGGCGTTCAGTGCCTTGACAATAGTCGACACGTCGTAGGCTACGAAGCTGGTGATGAACAACGACTGTTCAGCGGAATTGATGACCTGCAGAAGCGCCTGCTCTGTTCGGCGCGCTGATACGAAAGGCGTCGTCGGACCAGTCCACACGAGTTCGGTGGATTGCTCCGAAGCAGCTTTGGTATAGACGTGACTGGCGGCAAGAAGCATTGATGCCAGCTCGTCTGAACCGACCTTGGTGTTTTGCCATGCGGCTGCAAGTTGCTCGACCACGGTGCTGGCCACAGGAGTTCCCACTACGCTCGACAACACCATCGCAGCTTTGCTAGCCTCGGTTTGACGAACGCGGGTGGCAACGGCCTGCACCTTTTCAGGAGAAACCAGAGAGACCAAGGCTGCAATGGCATCCAAGAGTTCATCCATGTCAAAAACCCTTGAAGAAAGCAGCGTCGGCGCGTTCGAGTGTCGGTACGAGCAGTGATCGATCCAGATAGCGGTTACCACGCTCACAAGAGGTCTCCGCTACCAAACTGCACGCATGGCAGGCAGCACCATGCAGGGAGCGATCCTTCTCCGGATCATGTTCCGAACAGAGTGGATCAGAGGAGCAGATCTTCGAGCGATTCAGCGCTTGTTCAAGCAGGCGGCCAAGGTTTTCAGGTTTGCCTAGATCAACGAGGCCACCCAGCGTGCCGTCCGAATCGGCTGCCGCCGTGTAGATGAGGATGCCTGCCTGCGGGCTAGCGCCCGACGTATCGGCATAGATGCGTTCACGAATGCTCGCGGCGTTGTATCCGCATTCCAGCGCTAACTCCCGAATCAGTAGATGGGATAGCGTGTGCAGCATCGCATAACGAATGCCGGGGTAGCCTTCGTTCGGGTCTAGATGGCGCGAATTGCGCCATCCCTTATGACCACCACGAAGCATCTGGTCGACCTTCTTCACGCCATCCAGAGCCTCCCACTTGACGAGCGCAGCCTCATCGAACTGAATGAAGACCCCTTCACCATGAACCTGGTTGGCTGGCACCCAATCCGGCTTGCTGCGTGACAGGCTGGCCATCTGCGGACGCTCATTGGGGTCGCCAGATTCTTCGGGGGCTTCGACCCGGGTGAAACCCAGCAGCGCATTCACTTCGCGCAAACGCTCTAGGAGCAAGACTCGACTGATATGGCCTCCGAGGCCCTGTGGCGTGCCGACCTTCTTGCTCATGAAGTGCGGGTAGTCCGTGGGCGGGTTGGCCTCTGTCAGCACATCCCACTCGGGACCCTTGATATCGGCTTCACCCACGGCCTCCTGTCCGCCGCCTTTCCGGTGTGCCTCAATGGCCGCCCAGATCGCGGCTGCAGCATATTTGTCGATTCCCGGCAACGCCCCGGTCTTCTTCAGTGTCTTCACTGTCACCGATACCTCGGCTTCGGAATCAAGGTCTTCGAAAAACTCCCAGCCATCCTGGATCAGCTGACTGAGTGGGTCTTTGGTCTGAGGAATCGCGAGTGCCGAGAGCGTGATTGGGAACCAGCTATTCGTGGCCCCCAGCAGAACTGCGCGAGCCTCTTCATCACATTCGTTATCGAAGTGATCCAAGTGTGGGTGTCGCCCTCGACAACCCGGCAGATTTTCTTTGCCAGCCTTACCGAAGGCGTGCGCCATGCTTCGGGATGCTCCACAGGCGTCACATTTCACCCACAGGTTTTCGGTTTGCAGCGATGCACCGCTCTCGAAGAAGCGAAGGGTGCCTTTGCACGAGCTGTTGCCACCATGGACGAAGTAGTGCCAAGGGAAATCGTCAAGATGACCGTCGCGGCAGGCCAACAAGAAACGGGCGGGGACGGCATCCGCATCCTTGGCCGGTTGGTCGCCTTTGGAGCCACGGCAGCCTTTGTGCACGAAGCGGGTTCGTTCTGGCCTGAAACGGTTCTCCTTGATCTCGAACAGACCGGCATCAAAGGGTGACAGCAGGCCGCATTTCACGCAGCGCATCCAGCGCGGAAATGGCCGAACAGGAACACCGATGTTGGCCTCGGCCGACCAGACATCAACGAGTTCGCTTTTTTGGAAGGGTGGCATGCGAAGGTTCTCGACCTGCGCACCTAGAACCTTCCGAACTGCAGCGAGCAGTCGTGCCTCTTGAATCGGCTGGCAGCGATCCTTTTCCCATCGGTCGATGCCAAGCGTCACGACTGACAGGCTGGGCAGATCAATCAGCGCACCGGGGCCATAAGTCCACAGCAACTGGCTGGGGCGAACTTCTCCGACTGGAGTCTTGTTGTTGATGATCATGTTCAATCCTCATCCTTCATTGCGGGACGAGGCTTCCAATCGTGATCGTCCGTGATATGGCTCGTGTTCATGATCAGGCGCACGCCGGGCTCCACTTCCCGCATCGACATCGGTACGGTCCAGTTGTCCCAGGCCTGAAGGCCGGGTGACTTGATCAATGCAACGGTTTTGTCTTTTTCGGGGCCGCGCTTCTCATAGGCCAAGATGCGACCGCCCTTGCTGACTTCTTTCGCCCATTCGTCTGCACGTTCTTTCAGCTCAGTCTCTGCCAGCTGCTTGCGCGAGTTATCTTCAGCAACATTACCCGCGCGAGTCGCCAATACCTTGATGGCATCGACGATCTCGACCTGATTGGACATGCTCAGTTGGCCAGCACCTTCGTTTGGACTGAATTCGTCGTTCTCCAGACGTATCAGGCTCAACAATGAGCCCGTCAGCCCACGATCCATCGCGCGTGGCGAGAATGGCGTTACCGATTGCGCCTCAACGTGTTTGTAGAACGTGGCGTGGTAGTGCTCGAAGGTTTCGTAATGCGACAGGTCGCGCGGTCTGGCCCAAGTCAGCACCGTGCAGACCAAGCCCGGAAAGGAACGCCCCACACGGCTGGTGGCCTGAATGTATTCGGCCGTTCCTTTGGGCTGCCCGTTCACGGCCATCAAGCCGAGCCGGTTCACGTCAACGCCCACAGACAGCATGTTGGTTGCCAGCACGACATCGATGGCGCGCGTGTCGCCCTCCTGCCAGCGGGTCACATACTTGCCGGTAGCAGTGTTGAACTCGGACTTGAACTTGACCTCCAGGTTGTCGAGGTACTTGGGGATGTCCTGGCTCGACACCCGAGACGTCAGCTCGCGAATGTTGCTGATGCTGCGCTGTGCCAGTGCGGGCCGCTCCACCATGCTCATCTGCACGCGGTAGGAACGTGTCTGCACATCGTCCTCTGCCAGCCGCTTCATGCCGCCCAACTCACGCAGGGAGTTGAAGTAGCCGACCATGGTCATGTACGGGTCAGCAGGTTCTCCGAAGTGATCGAACAGTTCCTGCGCTGCTGTCAAGAATGCGGTGTAGACGCGGATCAGCATCGCGGGGCGAGAACTGCCGGGTGAGCACACGCCAAGGTAACGCCGCCCCGGTTTTTCTTCGATCGGGCGTTGTACCGAGAAGAAGTTGTCTTCCACGTCCAGTCCATGTGGCGGGAACACAGACACACGGCGCATGAAGACGTTGTTCACTTGCTCCTTGGCTTTGCGCACCGTTGCCGTGGAGGCAATGATCTTCGGTTTGACCGTCTTGCCATCGAGCGTCCAGCTGCACAGTTCATCCACGGCGGTCTCATACAAGCCCACCATGGTGCCCAGCGGCCCACTGATCAGGTGGAACTCGTCCTGAATGATTAAGTCTGGCGGACGTATCGGGTTGATGGCCTTCACCTTGGAGGAAGGTAAGCCCTTGCCCGCTTGATGATTGCCATTGCAATCGGCACCTTGCCAAAGCAGTCCATGGCGCTCGCATTCCTGGCCGACGCGACCAAAGAGCGTGCGCACCTGGCCACGCCAAGCCATCATGGCGAATTTGTCCACGGTGGCGATCATCATCGTCGGTGGGCGGTGGTAGATCTCTTCGTCGACCACCAGTACCGGAATCCCCGGATGCGGCTGCTTGCTGGACTTTCCCTTGGAAAAATCGCAGCGACCTTTCTTGTCGCCACAGAATACGAAGGTGCGACCAAAGCCTTTGTCGACCTCGACATCGCGTCCCGGGGCCACTTCCGAGCCGCACCACGGACAACTGGTCAGCTGCGCGGGTGAGGCTGCTCCGGCGTTGTATTTGCCGGGGTTGCGCACATCCTCAATGGCGCGGTGGCTGTCCTCGGTCGTGCCCGGCGTAACCTTGTTGCCAACCCACAGGCCGATGGTGAATGGCTCCGTACCGAGGGATTTGTCGCCCTTGTCCAGCGCTTCACGTCGCAATACTTCCATGGCACAAATCAATGCCGTGGCACGCTGGAACTGTTGCAGCGTCAGCAGGCGCAGCGTGTAGCGCATGATCACGGCCAAACCGCGCGAGCTGTCGAACCCGCCGAGATTGCCCTGCATGCGTCGAATGGCCATGGTGAAGGCCGCCACGCCCAAATAGGCTTCGGTCTTGCCGCCACCGGTGGGGAACCACAGCAGATCGGCATAGGCCTCGACGGGCTGGACGCGATCCGGGTGACTCGGGTCTGCCAGTGACGGGATCGAGAGCAGCAGAAACGCCAACTGAAATGGACGCCAACTGCGGTTCTTTAGCACATCGAACTTGTCGATGGTGACATCCTCGCCCCGGCGCATGGCCAGCGCGTATTGGCTGCGCACGCGTTGCGTGGCCATCGCTTTGTTGGCGAAGCGAAAGGCCGCCAGCGCTTTCTCGTTGGTTTTCAGGGTGTCGATACCCTGCTGCAGGCGTGTGTGGATCTCCTGGCATCGATCCATCGCTTGTTGCGTCTGGGTGTCGTAGCCGGTGACTTCGTCCCCGATGCGATTGCGCTGTTCATCGATCCACGCAGCGTAATCCTTGGTCAACATGCTCAAGGCATCGACCAGTGGGTCGATTTCCAAGGTCGCCAGCCGCTGCATATCGAGCAAGCCACTGCTGACCATCTGACGCATTGCCGGACGATCGGATGGATCGAGGCCCGGCGTCTCCGTCACTTGCACCTCGTACTGCGGCATCACCGAGGTACGCACCTCGGTGGCCAGCGTCACGTCGTCTGCGGTTTCGGCATGGACGGCAACGCCATGACCCACGGCGAATTCGACACGGTTGCGGTAGATCATCTCCAGTGCTTCGCGTTCGGGGTCCATGCCGTCTGCGTCGAACACAGGCCTACGACGGAAGATGGCGCGATTAGCGGCATCGGTCTCCGCGCGAACGATCAATTCGGGCTGAAATACCCACGCCGTATCGCGGTTGGTGTCCGGCTCTTCCTGTGCGTTCACAAGGAACAGCGTGACTAGCCGATCGCCATTGGCATTCTTGGCCCGAATGGAACCCTGCACGCGCACTTCGGGAAACTCGTTGTCCGGTGCTTGATGTGGAATCACGCCTTCGGTCAGCAGCAGCACGATCTTGCCGCCACAAGGAATGCGCTGCCACACCTTGGCCTTCTGCCCGTTGGACTTGAGCAGTTCATGGTCATCATTCGGCACACGCTCGTATCGACCCCAGCGCGCTTCTATCTCTATCCGGTCGGTGTCACCATCGACGCAGAAAGTCATGCCCAAACTGCTGGGCACCAGAGACTGGTTGCTGGCGGCGTCGATCTCGTCCGCCGAATCCGACTCTGGCTCCACACGCCCGGTGGCCGTTCCAAACTCTGCACCAGGCTCGTGACGTCCTGGAGCCTTGGCCTCCGTGGGCTCTTCGGCGTCGTCATTGGCCAGTGGCCCGTCCAACCCCTCTATGCCGCCCTGTGGGGCCTCACGCGGGGCTAGTTTGCCAACCAGGTAGCGGTCGCGCACACCCATGTCCACGATGCGTTCACGGGGGCCGCCAGCCGGGCCAAGCAGGTCGTCCATCACGGCCAGCTGCAATAACTCGCGGATATAGGCCTGATCCTCAATGGTCGGCACTTCGGCGATGGTCTTGTGCAATGCCTTGGGGAGCGACTCCAGAAAGTCTGTCCATTGAATGCGGCCAACGCTACCGGTGGATGGCGGGGTGAGCGAGGTAAGACCAATCGAGACTGCCGGATCGACCAATAACATGCGATCGAAGTAGATCGTGGTGGTCTCCAGATCGGAACGAACCCGCAGTACCCGCCCGACCCGCGTGATGTGGGCAGCGGTCTTCAGAATCAACACCCAATCGTCTTCAGCGATGGCTTGATACAGCGAACGCTCGCCATTCAGCCGTAACGTGTAGGGAGCCAGCGTGGGATCAGCGGAAATGCCATGATCAATCGCGATCCACGCATTGGGTGATTTGGCCGAAATGTCATTTGTCATTGTTTTCCTCCACACCCTTATCGCTTTCGGTTCTCCGCGCCGCATTCCAGAATGTGTTGAAAACCAGTCTCAACCCCATCCACCACGCGTAAATCGCGTGAATCGACTGAAATGAATCATCGTCCAAGAGGCCGTGAGCCAGTTCGTTACGCAAATTCGGCCCCAAGGCATCACAGAACAGCGCCTTGATCTCAAAGGACAAGTCTTTCCCGAATACCGCTTCCGTTTCTGGTAGGGCCATCAACGTACTCAGGCCGTTTTCATTCTCAATGCCATCAATGTCGAGATTGGTGGTTTTCACTCCGGCATTCTTCAGGTGGAACCGAACCATGTGCTCAATCTGGGGTGCCAGCAGATGCATAGACACGGTGAAATCGCGGTCAAAGCCAGCGTAGAGCGCTTTGCCGAATAGGCGCTCTCTGCCTCGTGGCACGATTGGGGACTGACTTGCGAGGCCAATGAAGTCGTCCTCACGCAAGCGATGCTGTTGCAGCAGCACTTCGTGGGCAGGCCAGATATCGCCTTGCACGACGATATTGATCAGAATCTGGTAGTCGTGAACCATCTGCGCCCACAACGCAGGGGCGTCACTGGCCGGAGCACTATCGAACCCGGCAGCTGGTTGCTTGGCAATTACCCGACCATCACGCGACAGATGCGTGCTTCCGGCCAAACGGCGAAAAATGCTCTGCTGCAAGATCTTTTCTGCCGCTGTGCGAACTTGATCCACCCGAGCCCCTTGGTAGATGTTCGCAAACGAAAACAAGGCATCCTGTACTGACTTTCCTGCAACCGACTTGCGAGCATTTTCAACAAGCTCGGAGATGTCTACGCCAGGGGTTTTGACCGCACCAAGCTCATCCAGTGACTTTTCTCCAGCATCATTCATGTGCCGATGCAGTTCGGCAATCCGCTCATCACCTCGATGTATCGCTCGCTGGGTGCGGGGAATGCTGCGGTAGATCTGGATGGCTTTTTCATAAAAGCCAGCCGCGACCATATGGCTGGGCTGGTCGGACGAAACTCGGGCGATTGCTTCTTTCACCCATCCTTCAGCGACTGCAACGGTCATTTCTGCGGATTTGGCTTCGTCACCAGACCGATCAAACCACCGGCTTGCTGCGTCAAAGAACTCGCGGGAGCGATGAAGGTCGCCATCCCCGTCAAATTCAACAGCCAGCGTATTTAGCTTCTGCGCAATGACTGACGAATGCGTTCGACCAAGACCATGTGTATCCATCAGGTCAGCCAGCCATAACGCAAGAAAACCGCTTTCCTTGATTGCGGTGTTGAAGGTGTCAAGAATGGCTGCCTCCATCTCGGCCAAGCGGGTTCCTGCGCCGGATTTCAACATGCGAGCCAAGCTGATAGCGCGCTCCCAGCACTCGTGGCCACCACGAACCCACGTTTCTGCATCCAATGGGATCAGCCGATATGCGTCGATCGCCGCAAGCGCAAACTGGACGTTTCGCGGACGCTGCTTTAGCCAGACGAGATCAGCTACTCGTGCTTTCAAACATGCATCATCAATTGCATCGACAATCTCGGCATAAAACGTGATGTCTAATTCCGATAGATCGTCAGGGATTACCGAGCGCCGCCTCTCCATTACCATGAATGGTTTGAAAGGCTCATTGAGGCTTTTCGGCGACAGCATCATGGAGCAAGCATCCGCAAGCAACCATAGTGCTTTTCCGTGTGACGGACGATTGTCTTCCGATGCTTTGCGAGCGGCACTAGAGAAAGCCTGCCACATAGAGGAATAGCCTTCACGAGCCGTCTGATCTAAGGCTTCTTTCCAACCACTATCTTGAAAGTCTTGAAGCGTGATTAAGAGGTCAATTGGATAGCGTTGCTCAGTCATAGGCCACAGTCCCCAAACAGTCTGCCTTGAAGGGCCACGTCAGAAGTTTTCACTCTTCGACTTAACTTTCCTGAGGTCTCAATGGTTGGAACGGCTGCTAACTCCTGCTCATACCGCTCCTTGTTTAACATGGCCAAGCGGTAGAGCAGCTGCTCTCTTACGGACTCACTGATCGTAAAGCGTGTGTTTTTCCCTTCCGGCAAGTAGGCTACTTCATGGAATCCATGTTCCAAATCAATTTCATCAAACCCATAAGCGTTGATTACTGCCTTATTAATCTTTGTCTGCAATTCGCGCAGTTGCCGAATAGTCTGATTTGTAATGACTGGGTCATGTAGATCATTGTATAACTTGGTCATGCCCTTATTTTCTTCAACCATATAGTGCGATCTAAGGCTGAAAAACCGCTCTCCCAACTGCAACAGTAGTTGATCTTGATCATCTAGGACGCCAGCAGGAAAAGGGAAGGTTTCAAATATATCGCCATGGGTATATCGCAAATCCTGCTTCATGCGCGACCCGTGTTCCCAGGCCCAAATAGTGTGAATATCAGAGGATAGGCAAGAAAACAGTGAATAGCTCTCGCTGGCAACTACACAGAGCGTATTTGCGTACATGTATGTGTTAGGAACTAGAGTAAAACAGGGGTATTTGGTGGCGCCAGTTGCGAATACAATAACCCGCTCCAGCGGTTTTTTGTTTTTATCCCACTCCTTAGGGTGTTTTTCAAAAGCATGGCCACGCCCAAGCAGGTGAAACAACTCAGGTCTAGGCCTAAGGAACCTCCACCACGCTTCTCTTGCGCCTTTATCCTTGTCGTTTTCTCTTTCTGATTTCACGTTCTTCACAACGTAATCGAAGGCGCTTTTGAATTTTTCACTTCTGTCTTCGCTCCAGTCAAAAAAGTTAATCACCTTTCTTCCTGGCTGATGCCTTGGTGATTGGTTCACCTCTTTGCCAATCAAATAGTCAAAAACAACCGCACAAGATTTGTCATCCGCAGCCTTCCATTTGGAATAAGTTTCATCATCAACTAAAAAGCCATCTCCGAGAGTAATCACACCTTGAAATACTAGATCGCTACTATTATTCAGCTTTACTGGCCGCCAGTTTTCACGATGCGTCAAAGCGGAGCTAATGACAGGTACTTTATGATCCAAGATGTAAAAGGGCCCTACCCACTTTGATTTCGAGACATAAACACTACTTGTCACGACGTTGGCTTCACCGGGCCATACCAAATTTGGATTTGCCTTATAAATCACCGAACCTGATTCTAGTACAGAGTCAAGTCCAATTTCACGGGTACTTCCTTCTGAAATAGTATTAACACCTATCAGACCAAAATACCCGTTTTGGCATAGCAACAAATTGGCTCTAATAAAGAAATAAGCAACAAAATCCGCAGAGCCTCGCCTTCCATCGGCGAGGTTATTGACCAAGTGCTCACGATAACAATTACCCATAGCTCCAGTAATTTTTTGTCCACCCAAAAATGGCGGATTGCCGACAATGCAGTCAAATCCACCGCCTCGGTTGAACACTTCCGGAAACTCTAGCGGCCAGTGGAATGGCGTACGCACGGGCTTATCAGCAGGCAAGTCGACAGAAAGCGTAGTAGCTGATCGTCGATTTAATGCAACAAGGGCTTCATGCTCATTATTGACGGCCTGCCCAGCTTGGATTGCTAGCGATGACAGGGCGTTCTCCAGCTGTGCGCTATTGCCGCTTGCTGCGAACACATCTCCAATGAAAGCATCGGCGATGCTGTCCGGTACTTCAAGTCTGCTACGTGCATCAACGTTCAGATGCTCCATTGCTTCAACGTCGCGGATATCACGGATGGGCATTGCTCTTAGTCGCTGGCGAAGTTCAATCGCTTCGTGAACAGCCTGTTCGATGCTCTTGCTAAACAATCGCTGTTGTCCTTTGCTACCAGGAGTCATTGAGAGTTCGGTGAGCTGATCCAGTCGATGAATACCGAGTAGGCTGTCACCACAGCGCAGAGTGTGGTCGAGAAAGCCAAAGGGGCGGCCCTTAGCCAGCGTTACCAGCCAGATCGAGAGCTTGGCAAGTTCGACTGCCAGCGGGTTCAAATCGACGCCGTACAGACAACGCTCAGCGATGAGGCGGCGTGCGATTACCGTGCGTGCTTCGCTGTCGCGAGGCAAAGGCTCCTTGGCCACTCCTGAATCCAGAACTTCACCATCCACGCTCACGGCCTTGCCCAAGGTTTCGACCTGGGTCCATGATTCGACGAGGCGATCGGACAGCCAACGGCAGGTCTGCACCAGGAAAGCGCCCGAGCCCATGGCAGGGTCGCAAATCTTGAGGTCGAGTAGTTCGGCGGGGGATTTCAGAGCCCATCGCTCGCGTGGCGTGCCCTCTGCCGGGCCGACATAGGCCACCGGTGTGAGCGTCTCGGCGACAATGGCCTCGGTCAGGGATTTCGGGGTGTAGTGGGTACCGGTTTCGCGCCGGTCTGAACCAGTGGTGACGATGAAGGCTCCTGCGGGATACACCAGCGGATAGCTCCATGGATCGGTTCGCAACAGATGGGCATAGGGCTTGACGCGGTCGCGGAGCTTGGTGTCGCCTTGGCATGCGGTCAGCAGGCGATCGGCCAGGGCGTCGTCGACAGGTTTGGCCAGATCATTGCGCACCCGGCTGGCAGAACTGCCGGAGCGCTCTTGCAGTAACTCCGCCAACCGCGCGGCACCATCCAAGCGCGCCGAATCCAGCTCGGCCAGTTTGACCCACGGCGTTTTCGCACTCTTGGTGGCATCCAGTTCCAGCGTGACTTCATCGGTGCGTTTGACGGTGCGTTCGAGCAGACCCTCGTATACGTAGCCGATCTGTTCAACATCCAATGCGCGGTAGGAGAGTGTGCGGCCCTGGAATTGCTGGATGGCTTCCAGCAACAGCAGGACGGTGCGGTTATCGATGGGCAGGGGCTTGGCTGCATCTCTGCGCCAGTTCGAGCCTTTGGCCCGACCTTCGAGGAAGGGGAAGCGGTCGGGATCGAACAGCGAGCCGCCCAAGGCGGGTAGACGCATGTTTTCGTGCTCAATGCCGCCGAACACCGCGCGGAAGATCGCCAGCAGGCGCGACCAAGCGTCCCAACGGCGCTCCAGAATTTCCTCGGACTCTTTGCGCAACTGCATACGCAAGGTGGAGAGCGCGTAGTTGGCCTCATAGCGTTCGTCGCCCATCAGTAGCAGACCACGCTCTTCGGCGGAGAGCAGGGACACCAGTCGCATCATGACAGTCAGCGCGGCCTCATAGAGCTCAGACTCCTTGACGTCGTGCAGGAGTTCTCGATTGCGGTCCTGGTCGGCTTTGTCGAGCGTCTGAATCAGCACTTCAACGGCGCGCCGCACTTGCTCGCCAAGGGCGTCGGTGACTTCGTCTTGGAACTTCAGGGAGCGATCGAACAGCGCGGGCAGTTGTTCGGCTTCGTCGACAAAAAAACGACGAATGCCGAGCAGGTGCACGAAAGCCTGCAAGGCGATGGGCTCCTGGCTCCAGATGCGGGCATACCAACTGGCAAAGGTAGTAACGGCACTGACCGGGGCATCCACCAGCATCCAGCGCTCGCCATTGGTCACCAACCCGAGGCGACAACCCAGCGAACGGCACAAGACAACCATTCGATCGGCGGGTGTGGCGGCCCAGCCGTCTTGCTTCAGCGTGGCATCAAGGTTGACATCCTGCGCATAGGTTTGGATCAGCAGCAGAGGCTTGTTGGCGCGTTGCTCATCAATCACAGCAAGATTTGGCGACAGCGTCACGCCGTGTTCGGGGAAGGTGGCTTGGAGGTTGGCGGCGCACCAGTCGGCGCGTTTGAGCACGTCGCCTCTGCCGTATTCATCGAGTTCAAGGCCACGCGATAGCACCTCGTCGATCCACGCCACGTGCAACTCGGAGAACTGAGTGTCTTCCAGCTCAAGCGCTTCACGCCATTCTTCATAGGCTTGGCGCAGACGTTTGCGCTTGGTGGCATCCAGTTCTTCCAGCCCTTGTGGAAAGGCTTCCTTGAGAACGGGAACAGCGAGGAAAGGGCCAGAGTTCTCGATTTGCGACAGCCAATAATCATGTACGCTGGGAGCGCTCATGCGACACCTCCCTGAACGACAGATGTAGGCACTAGAAAGATGACGGCGACCGGGAAGGTGCGGTCGTTAAGTTTGGCGTAGCGTGTTTCGATGGCTTCTGCCTCCTGCTGGCGCTCGGCAGGGATGCGGGTAAGACGTGCCTCCAGTGCGGCGGTGTCGCGCCTGAGCTGTGTTCGTTCGTCTTCCGAGAATAGGGAAAGCTGGGCCGGCTGCTGATCTTTTTTCAGCTCAAATTGGATGGCTTTCTCAAGCTCATCAAGCACAGTGCCAATGTCGGCCACTTCCTGCTGCTTGCGGGATTGCAGGGTGTTGGTCAGGAACTTGAGCCGGTCTTTTGAACGGGCGTCGACCGCCTGCAGGATGGCGTTTTGCGCTCGGTCGAAACGCACACGGATGGCATCGAACAGAGAGTCAGCGGCCGTCAGTGGTTTGGACTGATCCAGCCATTGCTGGACTTTGGTGACACCTTCCTCGCGACGGAAAGATTTATCGCCCAGGTAGCCCCCGGCGACTGTCAGCTCTTCGTGGAGACGATGATGGTTGCCGCCAGTGACGACCAGCCGTGAGATGACGACCACGGCTGGCCCGTCGATCAGGGCGTCTGACACCGAACGCACGGTGACACGATGCAACTTCTTCACATCTTCATGCGCCCAGACCTCGGCGCGCAGCAAGCGCAGGCACATCTGCACCAGTCGGTGGTTCAGGTGAACCAGCACCACGTCGTCACGCCCGGTGGCGACGGCGTGATCGAAGGTGATAGGCCGGATTTGCAGTGTGTGGGGGTGGCGCAACCCTTCGAGGCAGCGAGCCCACGAGCCCGACAGCGCGGGCATCTTGAATACGGGGCCTGCCGGGGCATCAGCCAAAGCAAAAGGCTCAAGCGGTGGGCGGCCTGCCAACACAAGGCCCGTCTTGACCGCCATGAGGATGTGCTCTGGCGTGAGGTGAAAATCCTGCTGCGTGGTCAGAAGCCGTTCGTGAAGTTTTGCGATGCGGTCTTTCAGTTCGCGCTCGGCGCGCACGAAACGTCTGGCCTTGGCGATCTTGGCTTCTGCGAGACGGGTGTCGAGGTCTTTGAGCGAGCCTTCGATCAGTCCAGACATTTGGGGCGCGATGACCGGATTGACGCTGCCCATGTCCGCCCGCATGGATTCGAGTTTGCGCAGTGCCCGGATGATGTCGTCGCCGTGACCACCAATGGTTGCTTGGCCCTGTTCGCCGCCATCGACGGGGTGCCAGATCAAGACCTCTTTCTGGCGCTGACCGTGCCGGTCGATACGGCCGTTGCGCTGCTCCATCACATTGGGGTTGTAAGGGATCTCCAGATGAATGAGGCAGTTGCAGTGGTTCTGCAAGTCGATACCTTCGGACGCGGCATCGGTGGCCAGCAGGATGCGCACAGCTGAATCCTTGGGCGATGTCTGGAAGGCCGCTTTGACCTTCTCGCGTTCGTCCTGCGGCATGCCGCCATGGAGGATCGCCAGTCGATCACCACCGAAACCGTGGCTGGCGAGGATCTCGTGCATCCACTGGTGGGTGGTGCGGTACTCGGTGAACAAGATCACCCGGCGCTCATTCCACTGACCGTCGGTCTTGAGGTTGGTCGTGAGCCAGTCGAGGATCGCTTTGGCTTTGGCGTCGACCTGGTTCTTGGCCGTCTGCGCCCACGACCGCAGCTCGTTCAGCATTTGTTGCTGCTCTGCTGTCAGCGGTTGCGCGCGACGTGAGGCCTCTTCAACGGCCTCGGACTGGGCGTTTTCGACCTCCTGGTCGTTGGCGTAATCTTCTTCGACCCGCAGGATGGCTTTGTGCAAAATGCGGTCGGCCATCGCATCTTTGTCTTTGCGCTGGCCGCCATTGGCCAAACTAGCAATGTGCTTTTCGAGGGTGGATGCGAACGCGGCTGGAGATGAGAAGAGCCGCTTCTTGAGCAACTGATTGACGAACGACGTGCCAAAAGCATTGCCGACCTTTTCGGCATCTTGCTCGCGGCTCGCGCAGTAGTCTTTCAGCTTCTGGTGAATGGCGCGCTCTTGTGCGGAGTACGAGGCCAGCAGCGCTTGCAGCTTGCGCTGCGCATAGAGCGGTTTACCTTCCGCATCGACCAGATCGCTTTTGAGGCGGCGGATCATCACCTGACTCAACTGCTTTTCATCCGGCAGGATGTTTCGGGCGAAACGCTGGTCGTCCAGCAGCTCCAGCAGCGATGTGAAGGATTCGGTGTAGCCGTTGTGTGGAGTGGCCGTCAGAAACAGTCGATGCTGGAAGTGCGGGCTGATTGAGCGAATGAAGCGTGTGCGCTGGCTTTCCAGCGCGTAGTTCGCACCTGCAGCGGGGGCGATGTTGTGTGCTTCGTCGACAACGAGCATGTCAAATTTGCGGGGGTAGCTGGTGTGCGCAGGCAGAACGTCTCGCATGGCGCGCAGTCCTTCGCCGCTTTTGACCCAGTCCATGGAGGCGATCAGGCGCGGATGCGAAGTCCAGGGGTTGGCATGGATGCCTCGATCTCGGCGCAACTGTTTGATGTAGGCGGTATCAACAATTCGGAACTCAAGGCCGAATTTTTCCAGCATCTCCACGCGCCACTTTTCTTGCAGCGATGCGGGGCAGATGATCAGGACGGTGCGGGCACGGTGCCGCAGCAACATTTCCTGGATGACGAGACCAGCCTCAATGGTTTTGCCCAAACCGACGTCGTCGGCGATGAGTAGATTGACGCGGGCCATGTCGATGGCGCGTACCAGAGGGTCAAGCTGGAAATCCTCAATGCTGACGCCGCTGCGGAACGGTGCTTGCAGAAAGCCTCGGTCGGCATTGGTGGCTGCACCCCAGCGAACCGCATCAAGAAAGGCTTCGAGGGTGTCGGAGTCATCTTGGCCGGTGATGGAAGGCAGACCAGCGCGCTCTATGATTTGCGCGCCCGGCTCAATCTCCCAGATGACTTCAAGCTCCTCGCCCAGACCATCCTCGTCGATGGATGAGAGAGTGACTGAATTTTGTTGTGCCGACATTGATGTCAGCTTGGATGAGACGACTTCGGCAACGACCCACTGGCGTCGCCTGACCTCGACCAGTTGCCCCGGTTCTGGACGAGTGCGATAGGTCTGGGTCTGTTGTTCGGTTGCGATTCCCATGAGGTCTGTGGTCTTCCTGTTCAGTTCTTCTTGTGTGGGCGAGGTAGCGAAGCGCTACGCTTCAATCTACCCATGGCGACCACCTGGACAACGATTTCTGCTATCTCGGTCGGCTGCTCGTGCTCCCAAAATCGCAGTACCGTCCACCCTATATGTCGAAGACATTCGTTCGTGTCGGTATCCCTGACACGGTTCGCTTGGATCTTTTCCCGCCAGAAGACCGAGTTTTGCGTCGGCCATGTGGAGTGTTCAGAACATCCATGCCAGAAACATCCATCGACGAAGCGATATTGGCGACCTGACGAGGCTTTTTCAGTACCTCGAAATCGATTCGGTACCGTAGGCCTCTCCGGTACAGCTCTCGACGCAATGTGATCTCAGCGCCGGTTCCCTTTTGCCGGACTTTCGCCATTCGGCGACTGGCTTCTGGAGATGAGGGCTGAACGCGTGGCATTGCTCTAGTCTCATCACATCATCGGGATTGGGTCAATGCCAAGTGTTCGTTGATGCTGCGGGCGATCGCCCGCCCCAAGTCGACAGGAACAGCATTGCCGATGAGGCGCCCAAGAACCTTGAAACTCACCTCTCCGTCATCGGGAATGAACGCATAGTCACGCGGGAAGCTTTGAATGATTGCCGCTTCTCTCAAGGTGATCGCGCGATCCTGTTCTGGATGGCCGAACCGGCCATTACCGAACCCATAACACTGCGTCGTCATCGTGGGGGCAGGCTTATCCCACTCCATACGGCCATAAACGCCCGAGTAAGTCCTGCCGCTTTCTGCACGATGGCAATCGGCGATGAGATGCTCCGGCCAGTCACGCCACGTACCGCCAGGCTTCGAAACCTTGATGCGCTTGAGATTCTTTTCCGACAGCGTGGAGGAAACGTGCAATTTATCTCTCGGTGCTGCCTCACCAGCGCTCAACGCACGCAGGCGGCCAATAGCCTGCCTCACGGTTTTGGGTTTTTCGAGCGTAGGTTTGATCATCGTGATCTCACCATGCAGAGATGCCAGCAGCACCATGCGTCGGCGAGTCTGCGGCACGCCATACTTGGAGCTATCGACGACATCGAACCATACTTTGTAACCGAGCTGCCTCAACGTATCGACGAAGTCATGAAACACCTCGTGCTTGGCAACGGTCGGGACGTTCTCCATCGTGATGACATCAGGTCGGATGCCATTGGCCAGACGAGCAAACTCGTACAAGAGCCCCCACTTCCCATCCCTGCCGTCCAACTCGTAGCGCTGCGCATAGGTAGAGAAAGGCTGGCAAGGGGCGCAGCCTGCCAAAACACGCAAATCGGCGTCATCGAAAATCTGTGTGAGCTGATCGACTGTTAGCTGCTTGATGTCCGTCTGGATAAATTTCCCAGGATTGTTAGCCTCGTAGGGAAATGCACATGCCGGATCAAGATCAATTCCGGCGACTACTGGAATGCCTTCTTTCACCAAACCGTGCGTGAGGCCGCCTGCGCCACAAAACAAATCGATACATGCAATCTTCTTCACATACTTCTCCTCATCGCATGCTCAAGAGCACCGCACGCGGCGCTCCTTCGAGCGGCCTCACCCATCTGCTTGCTTCCCAGCCTGTAATCCTTCTGCCGCACCGCCCTCACGCACCCAGGCGTCCACGTCTTCCTTCTTGAACTTCCAGAAGCGCCCAACCTTGTGCCCTGGTATGCCCTTGGTAGTCACCCAGGTGTAGATGGTGTCTTTGGCTACACCGAGGTAGTCGGCAATTTCATCGACAGAGAGCCAGCGGTCGTCCATGTCTGCATCCAAACAGAAATGCACCGCCAGAGTGGCGGCAACGACACACAGTTTACGCTACTTTTAGTCTAGTCGGCTTAATAGGGTTTAAACTTGTTTGATAGGGTTAGACCTTCTCAGGATCGTTTGAGTCAGGCACAAGGCTGCCACTGGATGATGTGCTGGGGGGGCGGGAAACTATCCCGACGCTGACCCGAAGCCCCCTGCATCGCTGTCTCCAGCGCCACGGTATTTCCAGGTTACCTGACAATGACGAGAAAGCATCGAAGCGGGGACGCTTCGCCGATACCAGGATCGGTTGATTCCAGCGAATTTCGTCATGCCCAAGGGCGGCTAATCATGTTTTTAGCCATCGATCGGGTATCGAAATTACTTATGTGGAATTCCACGAGAAGGCGGGGAAAGTGAACGGTGCAGCCTTCCTGCGCAGTGTCGTCCAAGCCTTCCCATATAAAATCCATACGGTGCTGACCGACAATGGCATGGCCTTTGCCTATCTGCCGAAGAATCGCACAGGCCCAACCGCTGTAGTGGTCTAATCTTTTCGAACAGCCCGATAGGTGGAACAATCCCACCACCCAAAGGACATCGAACATGCCACAAACCCGTCGCCACTTTGCCCCCGAGTTCAAACTCGAAGTCGCCAAAAAAATCGTTCAGCAGCAATGCAGCATCACCCAGCTCTGTCATGAAATGAACCTTGGCGAAACCGCCGTCCGCCGTTGGGTCGCCCAATACAAAGCCGAACTCAACGGCCAGCCAGGCATCGGTCTGCCTCTGACCCCAGACCAGCAACGCATCCGGCAACTCGAAGCCGAACTGCGCATTGCCAAAGAGGATAACGAAATCCTAAAAAAAGCCTCGGCCTTGTTCGCCCGCGCTTATCGATGATGTTGCCCATCGTTAGCCAACTGGACAGGGCGCACAGCAAAAGCACACTCTGCCGCGTGCTGGGCGTGAGCCGCTCCGGCCTGCATCACGCTCGCCAGCGCGGTGATCGCCCGGTGTGTGATCTGCGCACCGAAACCCTGGTCAAGGCCGTCTTTGCCGAGAACCAGCAAACCTATGGCAGTCGTAGAATGCGCAGCGAGCTGGCCAAACGTGGCTTGGCGCTTGGACGCTACAAAGTGCGTAAGTTGTTGAACGCATTTAACTTGAAAACCTGCTGGAAGCGAAAGTTTGTTCACACCACGGACAGCAAACACACGCTGCCGGTGGCGGAAAACCTGCTGAACCGCAAGTTTAACCCCAAGGCCTTGAACCAGGCCTGGGCTTCAGACATCACCTATATTCGCACGCGCAGCGGCTGGCTCTACCTGGCCGTGGTGATGGATCTGTGCTCACGCCGGGTGATTGGCACGGCCAAGCCGAACGCATGAACCGCACCGTCAAGGACGCCACGGTGAAGACTTTCCATTACCAAGACCTGGAGAGCCTCAAAGCCCATATCCTGACCTTCGTCACGGCATATAACTTTGCCAAGCATCTCAAAGCATTGCGATGGCGAACGCCATTTCAAGCCATCTGCGATGCCTGGACAAAAGATCCGTCAATCTTCAGAATTAACCCGCACCACCCCATGCCGGGACCTTACAGAGAGCAGGTCGCGACTTCTACAGGCAATAGGATGTGTTTGGATCGGTGTTTACAGTTCAGTCACGACCATCGGCTTCTCAGAAGTGGATGCCGGCATGATCTTGATGTTTCCCGCCTTGGCCAGACTGATCAAGCCATCGGCGATCTTGACCCCATTGGTGACCTGCCCGCTGACCGAGCCGACGGCCTCTTTCAGGTTAACCAGCTTGGGTGCCAACATCGGGTTGCTGCTCACGCCGCTGACCAGACTGGTGCTGCGCTGGGCCAGTTCCTTGTCTTTCATCAGGCCAAGCATGAAGTTGAAGGCGGAAGCAGCCAGGTTTTTGCGTTGTGCTGCATTCATCTGGTTGATGGTCTTGACCGTTTCCTGGTTGTTCAGCGTTTTTTGCAGGGCCGTTGCCGTGTCGGCATTAATTTGATCAAGTTTGGCCTTTTTTTCAGACACATCGCTGATTTCGTTGGCCGCCTGTATAGCGGCTTCGTGCTTGGCCTTTTCTTCTTGGCTGGCCAGCGCCAGATAAATCAACCGGGCCGACTGGTTGATGAGTTGGTCAGCTTGACGGGCGGTCTGGATGAATGCGTCCACGTCGTTACCGGAAACGTTGCTGCTAGCGCTGCTGCCGGTCACCGCTTTGGCCAGGTCACCTGTGCTGGCACCGGTCACCGCTTTAGTCAGATCACCCAGGCCAAATGCATAGACTTGATGGCTCGTGGCCATGGACAGGGCCAGCAGGGTTGCTGCAATTTTTGCTTTTTTCATGGTGTGCCTTGATTTGCTACTTGGTTTGAAAAAGGTTTTTTGCGGTCTGTGTGAGCAACTCGTCAGCGTCCTTATACAATTCTGCGTGTTGCAATTGCCCAAGCTGGGTGCTGTCGATATTTTGCTGGTAACCGCTGGTCTTGAACGTATGTTCAAGAATCATCTGTTTACTGACCGTTTCGCCCTGCTTTTGCCGGAATGCCGTTTTGACTTTGTAACGGGTGTGGCAGGCGTCGCCTTCGCATGGGCTATCGACCCGGTCAATCCGGTACAGTGATTCCAGGCATTGATCAAATGCTGCTTCCGGCAGCTTGATGTTCGTCCTGAAGCCACTGGCGCTGCCGACCCTGCGTTCAACCACGCCTTTGAGCGAACGGTTGACCATATTGAAGCCCGCCTGGGTGGCAACTGCGTAGGCCAGTTCGTCGTAGCGGGGCACAAATTGGCTGCCGACCTGGTTTTTGGGGTTGGGGCAGTACGCCAGTCGCATGGCACCGCCAGCCGGGCTGTTGATCTGGTCGATCAGGATCTTGTCGCCTCTGGTCGGGGCGGGGGGCGAGCCGGCAATTTCCAGTTGGGTTCGCAGTGCAATACGGCTGCCCTCACGCGTCTCAACCCGCGCTTCCCAAGTGGGCACCAGGACGTCTTTGCTGATTTCCCGGTAGATGCGAACGGCCTGCCCGGATTGCAGCACCTGGGCCGTATCGTTCACCCAGAGTTGGCCACTTTCTGCATCGGTGATTTCAAGCGTGGTGGGCTTGAATTTGACTTCCTTGGCAAACTTGTCGGCCAATTCAACCAGCACGTTTTTCAGCACCACTTCACGGCGGTCAGCCGCCGCAATGCCGATGCCGTTAGTGACGATGTCCTGAAGGTCTTCGTCTGCATGGCGGGCGAAGAGCACCTGGCCATTTTTTGCCAGCAGTTCGGCAAATGCCCACGATTTGTAATGGCGCTGTGTTTTGTAAGCGAGGTTGGTCGGTTTTTCGTACTCGACCACATCTGGGACAACCAGCCGGATAAAGTAGTCGGGCAGTTCGCGTTGCCCGCTGACGGCTGAGCCAATTTGGGTGTTCGAGTCGATCGCGGACTGAACCTTGCCATAGTTTGTATTGAGCGGCAGCACGGCAAACTGGGCGTCCGCCCCCAATTGATCGGCAAACAACTGGCTCATCACGGCGTCCGGAAGATTGGCGTTGCCATCGCTGACCACCACCAGCACACGCGGCTTCTTGACGTCAGACAGCTTCATCATCGACGTTCTGGCATAGCGGTTGCCAGAGGAGATTTTGCCGCCAATCGGCGTGGCGACGGCGTAATCCTGTCCAGCGTGCTCGATCTTGATCTCGTTACCATCGGCATCCAGCAGAATATCGTCCTTGCCAATCCCCGCCGCATAGCCCTTGTCCAGAATACCGTAGCCTTTCCAGGTGTCCTTGACCGCTGCTTCAACCACATAGGGCTTGAACTGGCTGGCAGCATGGGTCAGCAGTTCATCCAGCGTACGCTCGAAGCCCTGCTGGGTGTACTGGGCGATCTTGGCGGCAATGGTGTCGGGCGTGCTGGTAAAGGTGGTGACCCGGGTCTGGTTGAACGATTGCAACACCTCGCCGGTCATCGGGTTGCTGAAGTACAGGCTGAGCGTTAATGGCAGGTAGATGTCACGGGTGCCGTCTTTTTTATTGACTTCAAAACGTGACGCCCGGGTAACCTGCACCGACACCGCCAGCGTGCGGTAGCGGTTTTTGGCATCGATCTGCTGGGTCAGGTTGCTAAAGCTTTTAGAAATAGCCTGGCCTGTGTAACTGACGTTCTGCCGGATGTTGGCCTTGAGAATCTTGCCGATTTCGGGACTGATCTTGCTGGCAACGCCTTTTTGATTTTCCGCGCCTTCATCGAAAAAAATACCGGGAACCGGGTAAACATGGATGGTCTCCCCGGCGCTTGAAAACATGGGGGCCAGCGCAAGAAATAAGGCGCTGGCAAGTAATTTTTTACGCATCACTTGCCTTTGCCGCAGCCATTCATGCACAGCGTGATGATGTTGCCGTCTGTTCTGGAGTCGAGACGGGAAAATTGCTGATCCGACGCCAGCGCCATGGCGATGGCCTGGTCAATGGGGTCACTGCCCTTGTACGCCGCGACAATTTCGATCTGCCGGTCGTTGGCTTGGCGTTGCACCTGATTTTGAAGTGCGGGCACGTTTTTCAGCGCCTGGCTGAAGGCAACGCGCGTCATCAGCGGAATGTTGTTGCCGGTCAGGCGGACGATGTACTCACTACCGTACATCGTGCGGCGCTTGTAGTAGTCTTGCACGCGCTGGCCAACCTGGCTGGCCAGGCTTTGCGACAGTTTGATCGCCAGTTTGGCGCGGCAATCGTCCGAGGTCTGGCCAACCGCGTTTTCGGACTGGGTGCTCGATCCGATGTCTTCGCCGGTCTTGGTCGAGAAGTTCTTGGTACTGGCCACCCCGGTACAGGCGTGCATGCCGGAGTTGCTATCAATGCCGCGATCGTAGATAACCGAGGTGCCCAGCATGAAGTAGTCGGCAGTGGCTTCTTTTCTGGCAAAGCTGACGTATTTTTCCAGTTCTGCGCTGTTTTCCAGCTTATCAAGCGTCATCGGCTTGTTGCCGAAATACCGGCTGCGGAACAGGGAGTTGTCGATGACCTTGATGTCCAGGTCAACAAACTGGCCTTTCAACTCGTTGTACGTGTAGTTCTTTTTATCCGGGCCGGTATTTTGCGGCTGGTATTTGACCAGCTTCTTGAAGTAGGTGTTGTCGTGTTCTTCCGCATTGACCTGACGCGCGTAGGCCGAGCTGCTGGAAGAGGCTGCGGCGACACTGATGTTGCGCGCGCCGGCAGCCTGATAGGTGCTGCCAGTGGCGGCAGAATAGTGCCCACTGTCACGTGCGGCGACCGCAGCTTTACCGCCCTGCCCGTTGTTTTGGGCGGCGGCCACCCTGGTATCGTATCCGGCGTTGACACTGCTGGCAGACGCACCCTTGACGGCATAGGCGGACTTGTCAGAGGCAGCGTACGCCGATTTACTTGAACGGGCTGCTGCCTCTTTCTCCTTGTAAGAGTTGCCGACGTCGTGCTTGTATTCGATCAGCTCTTCAAGCGGTGCACGCAGGTCGGTCGGCGTGGTAAAGAATTCATCCATCAGCACGAGGAAGGACTGGCTGCGCACCGTATTGGTGTTGAGGGCAAGGCCAAGGTCGCTGATCACGCCGCGCAGTTGCTTGTCGTCCATGCGCAAGGTGATATTCATGCGGTAAGTGTCGCCAACCATTTCCGGCATTGGGTCGTAGAACACCTGTTCGCCGACCTGGACGATCAGCTCTTCCAGTTGTTCCTGCACCTTGGGGTTGTTGCGGGTTCCTGCGCCGACAACTTTGTCCAGCGCGGCCAGCACGGCGTTGCGTTTTGCCTGCTGCATGGCTGCGCCGCGGATATCGGTTGCGCTACTGAACAGGCTTTTCTGGGCGGAGCCCACGCCCCGTGCTTCAATTTCAAGGGCGTTGGCAAGGGTGCTGGTAAATATCGCGATGAGAGCCAGCGCCAGTGTTTTCTTGTTCATGCTAAATCCAGTATTTAGTCAGGGAGTTTTACGGAAACATCGCCAGCACGCACTTCGGTCACGCCGCCACCCTGCACGATGGATACTTCACCGGCGGCGGCCTGGGTCGTGCGGGTTGGCAGACCGAAGCGATTGAGCAGCTTGCGATATTCTTCGGCATTGCGAATGTCGGCGAGGTAGCGGCTCTGTTCGATCAGGCTGATTTCGCGCAAGCCGTGGTTGAAGGCCTGTTCAAGCGCGGCCAGGGCGGCAAGGCGGTTCTGGTTGGCGGCCTTGGCTTCGGCTGCCACGATCCAGGCTTCGATCAAGGTAGGAGAGGCCGCCGTCAGTTGGTCAGCAAGCTGGTTGGCCTGGCCGAAGTTGTGCTTCATCAGTTCATTGCGAACCGTGTCGAGGGTGACCTTGTTTTGGCTGGTTTCGACTGTGGGCACCGGACTGGCCTTGTTGGACTCATTGCAGCCCGCGAGGCAAATCAGCGAGATCAGCAGTGCGGTATACGTGTTCATGTTTCTTCTACTGCCTATGAATTGATGCGGGTTGTTCATTGAGGCCCCAGGCTAGCTGGCGGGGCACCCAGAGTGGGGCGTATTCGCCTGGGCGCGCAGGCTTACCCATTTTGCAAAAATGGGTGTCATTTTGCGCCGGTTGGGCATGCTTTCCTATCCGTAGAAATACGCAAATGCATGATAAAAGCATTGGTGCGATGGCCCTGACCCACCCGGATGATCTTGTCCTGGCGCACGCCGCCGTGGCGGATGGCCGTCCAGGGCGCGGGCACCACGCTATAATCCCGGCCTGACCGCCATCTTCTTTCGCCGCCATGTTGCCGCTCCCCCCTACCGCCCAGGCTGTGCTCTACGCGCTGGCCTGTGTACCCGAAGGCTTGCCCGAGCGGGTGTTGCTTGCCGTTGTTCCACCGCTGTTTCCCCCTGACGCCCCCGGCAGCCTGCCGCCGCGTCCACAGGCGCTGTTGCGCCGGCTCACTGAGCAGGGCTGGCTGGATACGATTCCCGGCGGTTGGCGGCTGGCCGAGGCGCGCCTGCTGGCAGTGTGGACGGATATCGCCGGGGCGGCCTGGCTGTGGCCCTTGGCGCAGATGGCCATGACGCAGCTGCATCAGGCACCGCCCAGCCCGGCGCAGGCACAAAGCCGCGACTGGCTGGCGCGGCTGATGCGCGGCGAGCGGGGTTTTCTGGCAGCGCTGGATCAGTCGCAGCAGGCACTGGCGCAGCTGAATGCGCAGGCCGATGCGCCACCCGCACCAGAAGCCCCCTGCCGGCTGGCGTGGTGGCTGACGGTCAGCGACGGTGGGGTAGAACTGGCGGCGCGTGAGCAAAAGCGCAGCGCGTCAGGCTGGAGTCGGGGGCGGGTACTGAGCTGGAAACGTTTGCGTGCCGATCCGCCCACCTGGCTGAGTGCGCAAGACCGCACGGTGCTGGCCCAGATCCGCGTCAGCGAGGTGTATTACTACGGAGGGGAAAGCTGCCAGCTGGAGGCCGATGCCGCCTTGCCCCGGCTGATTGGCCATCCGGCGCTGTTTGACGCCGAGACCGGACAACCGGTCAGCCTGCAGGCCGGCCAGCCGGCCCTGCTGCTGCAACAGCAGGGCGACACCGTGCAACTGGCCTTGTCGCCAGCGGGGCTGGCTCACGCCCAGGGGGTGTGGCTGGAGCAGATCAACCCCGGCTGCTGGCAGGTGTACCCGGTTAGCGCCGAGCTGACCCGGATCAGCGCCATCATCGGGCACGGGCTGCGCGTACCGCGTGCGGCGCGGGCGCAGCTGCTGGACGTGATCACCCAATTGGCCCCGCTGCTGCCGATTCACAGCGACATGACCGACCTGGCCGGCCAACTGCCCGCCGTGCCAGCCGACCCCACCCTGTATGTGCATTTGCGCCCGGAAGGCGACGGCCTGCGTGTGCAGCTGCGCGTGCGCCCGCTGGCGCAAGGCCGTGATTACCGTCCGGGCCAGGGCATGGTCACCGTGGTGGGCTGCGTGGACGGGCGCACCGTCCACACCTGCCGCCTGCTGGACCACGAACGCAGGCAGGCCGCCCGGCTGTTGCGCCAGTGCCCGACGCTGGCGGCGTGCGCGCATGAATCTGGCGACCGGCTATGCACCGACCCGCAGCAGGCGCTGGCGGTGCTGGCCGAGCTACAGGCGATTGAAGACGACCAGTTGCGCTGCATCTGGCCCGCCGGCCAGCGGATGCGGCTGGCCGGTCCGGCCAGCTTGCGCCAGACATCACTGGGCATTCAGCAGCAGGGCAATTGGTTTGTGCTGTCGGGCCAGTTGACCCTGGACGATGGCCGGGTGGTCCAGCTGCGCGAGCTGCTCACCTTGCTGGCGCAGCAGTCGGGCCGCTATGTGGCGCTGGGCGAACAGGATTGGCTGGTGCTGGATCAGCGCTTGCGCCAGCGGCTGGAAGCCCTGGCGCTGGCGTGTGACCACTTGGGTGCCGACGGCGGCGCACGGATCAGCCCGTTGGCTTTGCCGCTGCTGGCGCAGTTGGCCGCCGAGGTAGGCGACTGCCAGGCCGATGCCGCCTGGGCTGCCCAGCAGGCGCGCTGGCGGGAGGTATCGCAACAGGCCATCGACTTGCCGACCACCTTGCACGCCACCCTGCGTGACTACCAGTTGGCCGGCTTTACCTGGCTGGCGCGGCTGGCGCACTGGGGCGCAGGGGCGTGTCTGGCCGACGATATGGGCCTGGGCAAGACCATGCAGACGCTGGCGCTGTGCCTGCTGCGCGCCGGGCAGGGGCCGCAATTGGTGGTGGCCCCCACCTCGGTGGCGCAAAACTGGCTGGCCGAAGCTGCCCGCTTTGCCCCCGACCTGCGCCTGCGTCCGTATCAGCAGCAGCGCCATCTGCGCGGGCTGGCACCGCACGATCTGGTGGTGGTCAGCTACGGGCTGTTCCAGCTGGATGCCGAGGCCTTTGCCAGCGTGCGCTGGACCAGCGTGATTCTGGATGAAGCCCAGGCAATCAAAAACCCCGACACCCGTCGCGCCCAGGCGGCATTTGCCTTGCACAGCGAGTTTCGCCTGGCGGCCAGCGGTACCCCGGTGGAAAACCATCTGGGCGAGCTATGGAGCCTGTTCCGCTTTATCAACCCCGGCTTGCTTGGCAGCCAGGCGCGCTTTGCCGAGCGCTTTGCCACGCCAATCGCCCAAGGCGACCACGCCGCCCGCGAGACACTGAAAAGCCTGGTGCAGCCGTTTATTTTGCGCCGGACCAAGGCGCAGGTGCTGACCGAGCTGCCGCCGCGTACCGAACTGGTGCATCGGGTGGTGTTGTCCGACGATGAGCGGCATCTGTATGAGGCGCTGCGTCAGGAAGCGCTGGACCAGGTGGCCCAGGCCGCCGAGCATGAACGCGCCATGCAGGTGCTGGCGCAGATTACCCGGCTGCGCCGGCTGTGCTGCCATCCTTCGCTGGTGTTGCCCAACAGCACCCTGGCCGGCAGCAAGCTGGGCGCATTTGCCGACCTGATGACCGAGCTGCTGGACAATGGCCACAAGGCGCTGGTGTTCAGCCAGTTTGTGGACCACCTGGCGCTGGCCCGGCACTGGCTGGAACAGCGCGGCATTGCCTATCAGTATCTGGATGGCAGCACCCCGGCCCGCCAGCGCCAGGCGCGGGTCAAGGCATTTCAGGCGGGCGAGGGCGAGGTATTCCTGATCAGTCTGAAAGCAGGCGGTACCGGGCTGACGCTGACCGCCGCCGACTATGTGCTGCATCTGGATCCCTGGTGGAACCCGGCAGTGGAAGACCAGGCCAGCGACCGCGCCTACCGCATGGGCCAGCAACGCCCGGTGACCATCTACCGGCTGATTGCGGCAGACACCATTGAAGAACAGATGATTGCCCTGCACCACGCCAAGCGCGATCTGGCCGATAGCCTGCTGGAAGGCGGTGACCGCAGCGCCTTGCTGGATGCCGACGCCTTGCTGGCGCTGTTGCGCGGGGAGGCAATCGGCTAGTCGCCAGTCACGTTGAAACACGAGGGTGTATGCGAGCAAGCCAACGTTGGATGTCTTGCTTAATTTATTTCAATACAACAGCTTGATTTGACACAGCGAACCATCCGCCGCACCCCACCGCGTCATTCCCGCGCAGGCGGGAATCCAGTGGCATCCACAGCGTGCCGGCCATCCTGCAACGCTCACCCCCCACCGCGCACGCTGTAGCGCGGTCTGGGTTCCCGCCTGCGCGGGAACGACACGTCAGATGAAACTCATGCCGAAAGCAGTCGAGTCGCCAGTCATTTGGTTCATATCATCGTGACTGGCTACTAGGAAACCCGGCAGGGCGACGGGCAAGTCCATCGCTGCCGCGCCGGGCCAGATGCGGTGGCGCTTACAGCACGCTGGCTGGCCGGGTCAGCCCGGCCACCACAAACGGAATCATGTGGCGCACCACGGTATCCGGGTCGCGGGCCGAGACGATGTCGCTCTTGACAAAAATTTTCAGCACATCGTTGCCGGCAAAGGCATTGAACATCATGCCAAACGCCAGATGCAGCCGCCAGGCCAGTTCTTCGCCCTTCAGCTCGGGCAGCACCCGGGCAAACGCCTTGCTGTAGCGGCTGACAAATTCGCTGTATTGCTGTGGCAGGGTGTCGCGGATCAGCCGGTGGTTTTCCACAAAGGTGCGCGACAGCAGGCGGACAAACATGGCCCCGCCACGGTTGGGGTCTTTGGACAGCGCCAGACAGGGGCGGATGAAGGTCATCAGCACCGCTTCCACGGTAACGGGCGTGCCGGATTTTTCCAGCACATCCAGCTCGGCCACGCATTGCTGGTTCAAGGGGGCCAGCCGGCGCACCAGCACCGCCTGGAATAGCGCATCCTTGGAGCCAAAGTGGTAGTTGACCGCAGCCAGATTGACCTCGGCCTGCTGGGTAATGGTCCGCAGCGAGGTGGCCTCGAAGCCGTGCTCGACAAACAGCCGCTCTGCTGCATCCAGAATGCGGGTGGCGGTGTCCTTGTTGGCGCTATCCATGGTATTCCGTTGGGGGGGAGTAGAAGTATTGGGCTCGGACATTATATTTTTATAAATGGTTGTTTGAAACTTTTGTTTATGCCAGAGGGGGGCTCTGGCAGCGGTTTGCCAGCGCGGCCCAGGGGCGGCAGGCGGCAAGCCCCGTGTATGCTTGCTTTTTATCACGATCCGAGCCGTTTGCCCATGGGCTTGGATTGTTGACTGAACAAGCACTTAGCCATTTTTTGGTCAAATGGGCAGCGCTTGCACGCAGCCAATGCGCCGCAAAAGGGAAACAAGGGTAAATTCTGCCACAGTTGCCGCCAATTCCGACAGGCGGAACAAGTTGATTCAGGGCACGGGCATACGCTGGGTAGCGTGGGTGAAGTTGCCCACAGAGCAGGGGGGTATGTCACAATATTGGCATGAGCCAAACCTGTTTCCATTGCGGCCTGCCGGTGCCGCCAGGGGTTGATTTCCCCATCCGTAACCGGGACACCACTCACCCTGCCTGCTGCGCCGGCTGTCAGGCCGTGGCGCAGACCATTCTGGACAGCGGCCTGGGCGAGTATTACACCCACCGCACCGCCGAAGCCCGCCAGGCCGACCCGCTGCCGGACGAGCTGCTCGAACGCCTGCGCCTGTACGACAGCCCGGCCTTGCAGGCCAGTTTTGTCCGCAGCGAAGACGGCGATATCCGTGAAGCGGCGCTGATTCTGGAAGGGATTACCTGCGCGGCCTGTATCTGGCTGAACGAACACCACCTGCAGCGCCTGCCCGGCGTGCTGTCGGTAGATATCAACTACACCAGCCATCGCGCCAGGGTGCGCTGGGACAATCAGCGCATTGCCCTGTCCAGCATCCTGCAAGCCATTGGCGACATTGGCTACCACGCTCACCCCTACGATGCCGACCGCCAGGAAAAACTGGCCCAGCAAGAGCGCAAGCAGGCAATCAACCGGCTGTGGGTAGCCGGGCTGTCGATGATGCAGGTGATGATGTACGCGGTGCCGATTTATCTGGCCCCCGCTGGCGAGATCGACCCGCAATGGCTGTGGCTGCTGCACTGGTCCAGCCTGATTCTGACCCTGCCGGTGGTGCTGTATTCGGCGCTGCCGTTTTACCGCGCCACCTGGCGCGACCTGAAAACCCGGCGGGTGGGCATGGACACCCCGGTGACCATCGGCATTCTGACGGCGTTTTTTGCCAGCCTGTGGGCGCTGCTCAACCACATTGACCACGGCATTTACTTTGATTCGGTATCGATGTTTGTGTTCTTGCTGCTGGGCGGGCGCTACCTGGAAGGCATTGCCCGGCGCAAGGCTGGCGCGGCAGCGGAAAGCCTGGTCAAGCTGGTGCCGGCGTTTTGCCACCGCCTGCCCGACTGGCCGGACGCGCGCACCGAAGAAGCCGTGGTGGCCACACTGGCCGCCGGCGACGTGCTACGGGTGAACGCGGGCGAAACCGTGCCGGCGGATGGGGATATTCTGGCCGGACAGAGCGCGGTCAACGAAGCGCTGCTGACCGGGGAAAGCCGCCCGCTGCCGCGCGCGCCCGGCGACACGGTGATTGCCGGCAGCATCAATCTGGACAGCCCGCTGACCGTGCGGGTCACCCACACCGGGCCAAACACCCGGCTGGCCGGCGTGGTGCGCCTCTTGGATCAGGCCCTGGCCGACAAACCCCGGCTGGCGGTGCTGGCCGACCGCTTTGCCGGCTGGTTTGTTGCCCTGCTGCTGCTGACCGCCGCCGCCAGCTATCTGGGCTGGTGGTGGATCGACCCCGAGCGGGCGCTGTGGATCATGGTGGCGGTGCTGGTGATTTCCTGCCCGTGCGCCTTGTCGCTGGCCACCCCGGCAGCGCTGACCGCCGCCACCGGCCATCTGGCCAGCATTGGCCTGCTGACCACCCGTGGCCATGCGCTGGAAACCCTGGCCAAAGTTACCGACGCGGTGTTCGACAAGACCGGCACACTGACTCACGGCGACATGCGCCTGCTGGCCACCCTGAGCCTGGATGCCACACCGCCAGCCCAGGCGCAGGCGTTGGCCGCCGCGCTGGAACAACACGCCCATCACCCCATTGCCCGCGCTTTTGCTGCTGAAGCGCCCACCAATGCGCCAGCGTTGCCGACCATCGACGCCGTGGGCTATCTGGCTGGCCATGGCTTGCACGCCAGCATCGACGGCCAGGCCTGGCGGCTGGGCAAGCCCGATTACGTAGCCGAACTGGCGGGCGCGCGGCCAGCGGCGCTGGCGGGCTGGCATGACGACGCCACCGTGGTGGCGCTGGGACATGCCGGCGGCTGGGTGGCGGCGTTTGCGCTGGGCGATGCCCTGCGTCCGCAAGCGCGTGCGCTGATTGATGCGCTGCGCGCCCACGGCGTGCGCAGCCATATCCTGTCGGGTGATGCGCCATCCACCGTCGCCGCCGTGGCGGCACAGCTTGGCGTGGACAGCGCCCAGGGCGGCCTGCTGCCAGAAGACAAACTGGCGCAGGTGGCCGCCTGGCAGGCCGAAGGCCGCCGGGTGCTGATGCTGGGCGATGGGGTGAACGATGCGCCAGTGCTGGCGCGTGCGGATGTGTCGGTAGCCATGGGCGGTGGTGCCGACGTGGCGCGGATGAGCGGCGACATGGTGTTGGTAAACGACCAGCTGACCCGGATCGACCAGGCCATTGTGCTGGCCCGGCGCACGCTGCAGATCATCCGCCAGAACCTGTGGTGGGCGGTGGCGTACAACCTGATTGCCCTGCCGCTGGCCATCAGCGGCCATATCACCCCATGGCTGGCCAGCCTGGGCATGGCCAGCAGCTCGCTGCTGGTGGTGAGCAATGCCCTGCGGCTGGTCAGGCGCTGAGGGGAGATTGAACCGACTCTCATAGCAGCCTGGCCCCCGTCGCTGGCGGGGGCCAGGCTGGCTTGCGGCTAAAACGCTTTCTGAAGCAATCCGCATCAGTGCGGGCGCACCCGGCCCAGCGCCAGCCCGGCAAACACGGCGGCAATCCCGGCCACATGCCAGGGGTGCAATGTTTCCCCCAGCAGCAGGCAGGACAGCACCGCGCCAAACGCCGGCACCAGATGCAGGCAGGCGCTGGCCCGTTCGGCCCCCAGCTCGGCAATGGCCCGGTTGTAGCACAGGTAGGCAATCACTGACGGAAACACCCCCAGATACAGCACCCCGCCGATTGCCGCGCCAGACAGCGAGGGCAGGCCATGCTGTTGCATCTCCCATAGCGCCAGTGGCAGCAGCATCAGCCAGCCCAGCAGCATGCACAGGCTGGCCAGGGTCAGCCGGTCAAGCTGGGCGGGCAGACGGCGCATCAGCAAGGTGTAGGCCGCCCAGCAGCAGCAGCCGGCAAACACCCAGGCATCGCCGCCGCTGGGTGTCCAGGCGTTCAGTTGCCAGGGCTGGCCACGGCTGACCAGCACCAGCACCCCCAGCAGCGACACCCCCAGGCCGAGCAACTGACGCGAACCAGGCCGCCGCCGCGCCGCCAGGGCGCTGAAGGCCAGAATCAGCACGGGCGTCAGCGCATTCAGCAGCACCGCCTGAGTGGCCGGCGTGGTTTGCAGGCCCTGGTAAATCAGCGTATTGCACGCCGCCACCCCGGTCAGCGCCAGCGCCAGCAGCGTGCCGGTCCAGGGCACAAAGCTGCGCCAGTGCTGGCGCACACGCGGCCAGACCCAGGGCAACAGGCAAATCAGCGCCACGCTCCAGCGGCCAAAGGCCATGTGCAATGGGGTAAGGCTGTCGTGCAGCGCCCGGCCAGCCACAAAATTGCCCGCCCAGAACAAGGCGGCCAACCCAGCCAGCAAGGGGCCCAATGGCCAGTCGGCCAGACGGGGGGAAAAAGAAAAAGGCGCACGGGGGTGACCCGCTGCCGTGACGTGCAGAGAAGAAGACATGTCGGTTCTTTTCGGATAGAAAAGTTCATCACTGCTGCCCGCTTGTGGCGGACAACCGGAACAGGCCAGTCGGCCAGCGATGCAGCGGGTAAGCTGAACCACGGGCCGGCTGGACCTCTCGCGCCTTCGGGCCGCCACGGCGGGGTGAAGCCGTGGCGGCCCGAAGGCGCGCAGACAAGGGCAAGCAAGCATGATGCCTGCTGATTGAGGCTGGCCAGCGCTGGGAGGGCCGGCTGCGCGCCAAACCGCCGCCAGACTGGCCAAAGCCGCCGACATGCCGGACAATCCGCACCCCATGAGGGATGGCAGATGCCGTCGATCCGATTATGCTGTGTTTTTTGTTGGCCAGATTGCCGTGAATATTGCCCTGAATATCGACATTGATACCGCCCGTGGTGCCCGTGAGGGCTTGCCGCGCCTGCTGGAGGTGTTGCAGCAGCACCACGCCCAGGCCACCGTGTGCATCCATCTGGGGCGCGATGCGGGTGCGCCACGGCTGGAGGGGGCCAGCTGGCGCTTGCGTGGACGCTGGTATGGCTGGGGCAGCCTGTTGCGCGGGCGGCTGTGGCCCGGTGAGGCGCTGGGCCCGTATGCCGCGCCATCCTGCCTGGCTGCTGCGCGTCAGGCCGGTTGCGAAACCGGTCTGCGCCTGGCGGCATCACGCGCTTGGCGCGGCGAGCTGCCAGCAACTGGCCTGAAGCAGCGGCTGAGCCGGTTTCGCCAGCTGACCGGCCTTCAGCCGGACAGCCCGCTGGTGGTGTCGCTGCCACAGGGCTGCGCCAGCTGGCCGCTGCTGCGTCTGGCCCAGCAATGCGGCATCAGCCTGCTGACCGGGGTGGCCGGGCAGGCACCGTTCATGCCGGTTTACCGGGCCGAACAGGTGGAGGTAGCGGTGGCACCGATTACCCTGCCCAGCCTGTGGCAGGCACGCGGCAAGGACGCCCAGCCTGGCGACGATGCCGTGGCCGCCTTGCTGGCGCACACCGAACCATCCAGTGCCACTGGCCAGCTGTATTGCGCGTCAGCCGAGCTGGAAGGTGGGCCATGGCTGGCGCAGTTTGACCAGTTGCTGGCCGGCTGGCGGGCGCAGGGCCATCAGTTGATGGGCCTGACCGACTGGCTGAACCAGGCCCCGGCGCTGCCGCACCATGCCTGGGAGATGCACGGGCCACGGCATGCCGCCCGTCAGGGCACGGCGCTGTTTCAGCTCGCGGCGGATACTGCTGACTGAAGGCTGTCCAGCGGATGCAGCCACGCCATGCCGGCTGCCAGCCCAAACAGATAGACCACGCAGCCCAGCCCAATCAGCCAGGCCAGCGAGCGCGGCCGGGCCAGGTCGGCAATATAAAACAGGCCATGGGCAATGCGCGCCAGCACAAACAGCAGCGCGGCATTGTCGATCTGGCTGGCGTCCGCCTGGCGAATTGAAGCCACCAGCACGGCGGCAATGAACAGTGGCAGTGATTCAAATGCATTGGCCTGCGCCCAGTTGGCCCGCTTGCGATGGCCCTGCGCCTGCGCCAGCACGTCACGCGGGCAATGATTGTCGTAAGGCGCGCCCAGCTTGGCCACCAGCGCCCACACATAGGGCAGCAGGCCAGCAATCAGCAGGCACCAGTAAGCAAGAGACATGCAACCTCCGGAAAGTCTGATCGGCCACCCCGGCCAATACGCCGGGTGACAGCACCGCTGAACGCTGGTGCGTGCTACGCGTGCAGCTGGTGCGTGCTACGCGTGCAGGCGCGCCGCCCCGGTGGCGGGGCGGAGGCGCTGGCCAAGACTATACCGGTTTGCCAATCCGGATAGCGAATAAAACCCTGTTGGCTGGAGGGGTAAACAAGACAGCGGGGCGGTTTGCTGCCCGTCCGCCTTAGCCCGGTGGCTTGGCGTACAAATAGCGCTGGTCGTCAAAGGTGGCCACCCAGTGTGGCTTGTACACCACGAAAATGGCCAGCACCAGGCCGGTGGTGAATGCTTCTGACCACGACAGCAAAAAATAAAAACTCAGCGCGTCGCCAAATAGATAATCCGGCGGATAAGCATCGGCCAGCGCCAGCGCGCACACCGCCAGCAGCCCGGCACAGAAAAAACTCAGCCAGCCGGTCAGAAATGCATTGAAAAAGATATAGACAAAGTAATTGGCCGGCAGCCGCCGGGCCAGGCGCAGGGTCAGCCCGGTCAGCGCCACCGGCAGGGCAGCCATCACCAGATAGTTCACCCCGAACGCCGACCACTCGGCCATGCCATAGGCGCTGACCGCCGCCAGCACAATGGCCAGGCCAATCAGCGCCAGCCAGGGGCCGGCCATCAGCGCAAACGCCGCGCCGCCCAGCAGGTGAAACTCCAGCCCCGGCTTGAAGCCGCCCTTGAGCGACCAGAACAGCATCACCACCACGCACGCCCCCATCCAGGCATTCAGCGCCACCGGGTTGAGCGTGCGCCAGGGCGTGCGCCGCACCGCCTCCAGCAAGAGCAACACCACCATGGCCAGGGTGAGCCACAGGGTGGCCGGGGCAAAAAACTGGGCGGGGAAGTGCATGGTCACATCCTGAGCGAAAAACAATCTATCCGCTATGATAGCAAAACCGCACCAGACGTTTGTGCGACGCAATGTCGCGCCATACCCCTGATCTGGCAGGGGGGAAAGCCTGCATGGTGCAAAAGGCGTGTTAACCCATCACCAGCGCTGCTTTTATCTGAACTCACCCTCCGGCACCACACTCACCGCCACCGACAGGGTATGGCTGCCGCCGCCCTGAATCACCCCGCGCAGCGGGGCCACGTCGGCGTAGTCCCGCCCACAGGCAATCACCGCATGGCTGGTGCCGGCCAGCATATTGTTGGTGGGATCAAGCTCCACCCAGCCGTGTTGCGGGCAGTACACCGCCACCCAGGCGTGGCTGGCGTCCACACCCAGCAGACGCGGCTGGCCGGGTGGCGGCTCGGTGAGCAAATAACCGCTGACATAGCGGGCGGGCAGGCCCAGGCTGCGCAGGCAGGCAATCATGATGTGGGAAAAATCCTGGCATACGCCGCGACGCTGGTAAAACGCTTCCAGCGCCGGGGTGGCCAGGTCGGTGCTGGCGGTGGCGTAGGTGAATTCGCGGTGGATGCGGCTGGTCAGGCCGATGGCGGCCCCCAGCAGGGAGCGGCCAGGCCAGAACTCCAGCAAGGCGTAATCGGCAAAGGCGGAATGCAGCGGCACGAACTCAGACGGAAACCCATACTCGGCGGCCGCCTGAAACGGCTGGCCAGCCTGAAAGCGCATGGCCTCGCGCACCGATTCCCACGGCGGGCTGTGCTCGGCTTGCGGGCAGGGCTGGGGCAGGCGGCGCACCCGGCTTTCGGCGCGCACGCTCAGGCTGTGGTGCGGGGTGTGCAGGGTGAGGTGGTGCTGCGGGTTGCCAAAGTAGTCGAGCGAGGCAATGTTGCGAGTGACGGGCGGGTCGATGTCCAGGCGAAATGCTTCCAGCTGCTGGTCGGCGCGGCGCAGCGGCTCCAGGTGCAGCAGATGCATGGCCAGATCCACCCGGCTGGCGTAGCGGTAGGTGGTGACGTGCGAGATATGCAGCACGGTGGGCCGGTTGTCGGTGAAGTTCAGCATCGGCTGCTCGGCATCAGGTCGTCCGGCTGCCAGGCCGGATTGTGGTTGAAGTAGTGCAGGCCGATTTCGTCGGACAGTCTGGCGCTGACATGTTGCAGATGCTGGGTGAAACAGCGCAGGGTGTCCAGCTGGCCAGAGGGCGTGCGCTGGCACAGCGCTTCCAGCGTCGGGCATTGTACCGGCAGCAGGGTGGCCAGTTCGGCGGTGCCAGGCAGGCTGGGCAGCGCGCCCAGTTCGCTGCGCAGGCTGGTCAGCACGGCATTGAGCGCGCGCGGGTTGCCGTCGTCGCACACCAGCAGGTCGAGCAGGGCGGGAATTTCCTGGCGGCACTGGTAGTAGCTGCGGTAGGTCAGCGAGCTGTCAAACAGCGCCAGCAGCAGTTCAAACGCCGCGCCCTGCGGTGGCCAGGGGCCGGCAAAGCTTTGTCCCAGCTGCATCGACAGCAGGTTCAGCCGTTCCAGATGGCGGCCAATGGCCAGAAAACGCCAGCCGTCGTCGCGGGTCATGTGGTCGGCCTGTTCGCCGGCAATTGCCACCAGCTCGACGGCCAGTTGCTCCAGGTCGGCCAGCGCTTCGGCGTTGCTGTAGTCGCCCTGATGGGCGCGCTGCGCCTGCTGGCCGGAAAAGCGCCGGCTGGTGGCCAGCACCAGACGCGAATAGGTGGGCGACAGCCGGTCACGCACGGGCGAGGCGGCGGCGGCCAGTGCGGCCAGGGTGTGCGCCACGCTCCAGGCGGCGTCGGCATCCACCAGGCCAATGCGGATGGCGTGCGCCAGCGCGCCAGGGGTGGTGTGGGTGGGTGCTGGGCCGGGCAGCAGGCTCATATGCCAGCACAGCCGTGCCAGCAGCGGCAGGTGTTCCCCGCCGGGGCTGCTGGTGTGGTTTACCGCCAGCCATTCCAGCGCCCAGTGCGCCAGCCGCACGCGCTGTTCGGCGCGTTCGGCATAGCGTCCCATCCAGAACAGGTTTTCGGCGGCGCGGCTGGTCACCAGCCGGCGCTTGTGGCGCAGATCGATCGGGCGCAGCTGGCCGGGCAGCAGGGAAAAAGTGTCCACTTCGCCGCTGGTCAGCACCCAGGTGTCCAGGCTGCTGCCACCGCGCTGCATCGACACCACCGGCTGGTCGGGTTCGTCGGCAATCCGGGTCAGGCCGCCGGGCAGCACTTGCCAGCCACCTTCGCCGTCGGCAATGGCAAACACCCGCAGCATGGCCGGGTGGGCGGCAATATGGCCGTGCCGCCAGATGGGCGCTTGCGACAGCGGGATATTCTCCTGCAGGGTGTAAGCGCCTGGTTGCTGCAGAATGCGCGCGCGCCACTGGGCCAGGCTGGCCGGGTCGAGCTGGCTGCACAGGATCGGCTCGTTGCCATGGTAGGGCGGGCCGGGCGGGTAGGTGGGCTTGATGATGCGCTGGTCGAGTTCGCTCAGTGCCTCGGTGCAGGCGGCGTCCTCGCCGCACCACCAGGAATGCAGCGACGGCAGTTGCAGCGGCTCGCCCAGCAGCGCCTCGCACACGCCAGGCAAAAAGCCCAGCAGGGCGGGGGATTCCAGAAAACTGCTGCCCAGCGCATTGGCCATCAGCACCTTGCCGGCGCGCACCGCCTGCAGCAGGCCGGGAATGCCCAGGGTGGAGTCGGTGCGCAGCTCCAGCGGATCGCAGAAATTGTCGTCCAGCCGGCGCAGCACCACCTGCACTGGGGTCAGCCCGGTGAGGGTTTTCAGGAACAGCTCATCGCCACGCACGGTCAGGTCGCTGCCTTCGACCAGCGGAATGCCCAGATAGCGCGCCAGGTAGGCGTGTTCAAAGTAGGTTTCGTTATACGGGCCAGGTGTGAGCAGCACCATGCGCGGTGCCGTCTGGCGCGGCGCGGGCGGGCTCAACCGGGTGAGGGTGGCCAGCAATTGCCGGTAGCTGCTGGCCAGATGTTGCACGCGCAGCTGGCGAAAGGCCTCGGGAAACAGCCGCGACACAATCAGCCGGTTTTCCAGCGCATAGCCCAGCCCGGACGGGGCCTGGGTGCGCTGGGCCATCACGCTCCAGCGGCCATTGGGGTGGCGGGCCAGGTCAAACGCCACAATATGCAGAAACACCCCGCCAGCCGGCTGATGGCCGCTGAGCGCACGCAAATAGCCCGGGTGGCCCAGCACCAGCTCGGTGGGCACCAGGCCGCGATGCAGCAGAGTCTGGGCACCGTACAGGTCGGCCAGCATCTGGTTGAGCAGGCGCGCGCGCTGGCTCACCCCGCTGGCAATCTGCTGCCAGTCGGCCTCATCCAGAATGAATGGCAGAATGTCCAGCGACCAGGGCCGCGCCGGGCCGCTCTGGGTGTCGGCGTACACATTGTAGGTGATGCCGTTGTCGCGGATTTGCCGGTCGGCGTCGCCTTGCTTGCCGGCCAGTTCCACCGGCGATTCCAGTTGAAAAAACTGCTGCCAGTGCGCACGCACGCCGTGGGCGTCGTGCCACTCGTCAAAGTGAGCAGGGGACGGCAGGCTGCCATCGTCCAGGGACGACGCAACTGCCGCTTCCCCGGCGAAATCCGTGTCCATGCCATGCGTCCAGAGGTGAAGGCCCTGACTGCGCCACCACCGGGTAAAGGGGGAAAAAACGCCCGAACCAGGGGGCCGGGTTCGGGCGCATCAGGGCGGTAGTCTAACGCGGCTGTCGTCGCAAATCGAGGGTAAATGGCAATTCGCGGCTTGGCGCAGCCGGGCTGACCGCCATCGGCCCTGGCGTATGGCCCAGGGTGAAGAAGCGGGCCAGCCGGCGGCTTTCGGCTTCGTAGGCGTTAACCGGGAAGCTGTCGTAATTGCGTCCGCCCGGATGGGCGACATGGTACTGGCAGCCACCCAGCGAGCGTTCCATCCAGCTGTCCACCACGTCAAACACCAGCGGCGCGTGCACGTCGATGGTCGGGTGCAGCGCATTGGGCGGATTCCATGCCCGGTAGCGCACCCCGGCCACATACTCGCCAGCGCGCCCGGTGGGGTGCAGCGGCAGTGCCTGGCCGTTGACGGTAATCACGTGGCGGTTGTCGTTCAGCCCGCTGACCTTCACTTCGATGCGTTCCAGCGACGAATCGACATAGCGCACCGTGGTGCCGGCCATGCCTTCTTCGCCCATCACATGCCAGGGCTCCAGCGCGTGATGCAGTTCCAGATGCACGCCGCGCACATTCAGTTCGCCCATCCGGGGGAAGCGGAAGGCAAAGTGCGGGGCAAACCAGTCCAGTTCAAAGCTGTAACCCGCGTCATTCAGCTCGGCCAGCACGTCTTCAAAGTCCATCTGCACAAAGGTGGGCAGCATGAAGCGGTCGTGCAGCGCGGTGCCCCAGCGGGTCAGGCTGACGTGGTAGGGCTGCTGCCAGAAGCGCGCCACCAGCGCGCGGATCAGCAGTTGCTGCACCAGGCTCATCCGCGCATGGGGCGGCATTTCAAAGGCGCGCAGTTCCAGCAGGCCCAGCCGGCCCGTGCTGGAATCCGGCGAATACAGCTTGTCGATGCAGAACTCGGCGCGGTGGGTATTGCCGGTCACGTCCACCAGCAGGTTGCGCAGAATGCGGTCGATCACCCAGGGCGAGACATCGCTGCCCTGCTTGGCCACCGCCTTGCGCACTTCCTGCAGGGCGATGTCCATTTCGTACACTTGATCATTGCGCGCCTCGTCCAGCCGGGGGGCCTGACTGGTCGGGCCGATGAACAGGCCGGAGAACAGATAGCTCAGCGACGGGTGGTTGTGCCAGTAGGCAATCAGGCTGGCCAGCACATCCGGGCGGCGCAGGAAGGGGCTGTCAGCCGGGGTGGCCCCGCCCAGCACAAAGTGGTTGCCGCCGCCGGTGCCGGTATGGCGGCCATCCAGCATGAATTTTTCGGTAGACAGCCGGGTTTCGTGCGCGGCCTGATACAGAAATTCGGTGCGTTCGACCAGCTCTTCCCAGTGGCTGGCCGGGTGGATGTTCACTTCGATCACGCCAGGGTCGGGGGTCACTTGCAGCAGAGTCAGACGCGGGTCGCGCGGCGGCGGATAGCCTTCCAGCACGATCTTCACCTTCAGCGCTTCGGCGGTGCGTTCAATGGCCGCCAGCAGGCCCAGGTAGTCTTCCACTTCGGCCAGCGGCGGCATAAACACATACAGCACGCCCAGCCGGGCCTCCACGCACAGTGCGGTGCGCACCACCTCATGCGCCGAACTGAACTTGGCCGGCGCAGGGGTGTTGAATTCGGCATTGCCGGTGCTCACCGTTGCGCTGCCAGGCAGGGATTTCTGCTGGGCCGGGGTCAGCGGGGCCAGGTAGGGATACTGGGCGCGCAGTTCGGCAGCCGCCGGCAGGGTGTGGCGGGCGGCAAACGGGTCAATTTCAATCAGGTAGGGGTAGTCGCGTTTGTCCACCCACGGCAGCGAATCCAGCGGCAGGCGCAGGCCCATCGGCGAATCGCCGGGCAGCAGATACAGCCGCTCATCGCGCAGGAACCAGCGCCCGGTGCACCAGCGCCCCAGCTGGCGGGCAATCGGCAGGGTGTACCCTACCGCCTTGTCCAGGCCGTGGCTGAAAATCCGCCGCAGGCGGGTGCGTTCGAGTTCGTCGTCCAGCCGGGTGTCAAACGGATCAACGTTGACCGGCAGTTGGCGTTCACGCCACAGGTAGTACCAGGTGTCTTCGTAGGCGGGCAGGATGCAGCTGCTGTCCAGGCCCAGGGTTTCGCTCAGGCGGTGGATAAAACGGCCAGCGTCATCCTCGGTGTAGTGCGAGGGCAGCCGTTCGTCGGCAAACAGCGCCGGGTTGTGCCAGCACGGCTGGCCGTCCTTGCGCCAGTACACCGACAGCGCCCAGCGCGGCAGCGGTTCGCCGGGGTACCATTTGCCCTGGCCAAAGTGCAGAAAGCCGCTGCTGCCATAGCGGGCGCGCAGTTTTTGCACCAGCTCGGTGGCGTAGCCGCGCTTGGTCGGGCCGATGGCGGCGGTGTTCCATTCTTCGGCGTCGCGGTCGTGGTCCGCCACAAAAGTGGGTTCACCGCCCATGGTCAGCCGCACGTCCTGGGTCATCAGGTCGGCGTCCACCTGCTGGCCCAGTGCGTCGATCTCGGCCCATTGCGCGTCGGTGTACGGCAGGGTGACGCGCGGCGATTCGAGAATCCGGGTAACGTCCATTTCGTGGATAAAGCTGACTTCGCATTTGTCCACAGCCCCGGTTACCGGGGCGGCGCTGCTGGGCTCGGGCGAGCAGGCCAGCGGAATATGCCCTTCGCCGGCAAACAAGCCGGAAGTGGGGTCCAGCCCAATCCAGCCGGCGCCAGGCAGGTACACTTCGCACCAGGCGTGCAGGTCGGTAAAGTCGGCTTCGGCCCCGCTGGGGCCGTCCAGCGATTTGACATCGGGCTTGAGCTGGATCAGGTAGCCAGAGACAAAGCGAGTGGCCAGGCCCAGGTGGCGCAGCACCTGCGCCATCAGCCAGCCGGAGTCGCGGCACGAGCCGCTGGCCAGGGTGAGGGTTTCTTCCGGGGTTTGCACCCCCGGCTCCAGCCGGATCAGGTAGCGGATGGCGTGGTGGATTTTCTGGTTGAGTGCCACCAGAAAATCCACCGTGCCTACCGGGGTCAGGTCGAGTTCGTCGATGAATGCCTTCAGCGCCGGGGTCAGCTCGCCCTTGACCAGGTAGGGCTGCAGTTCTTGCGCCAGCGCCGGGTCGTAGCCAAACGGAAACTGCTCGGCGCTGGGCTCGAGGAAGAAGTCAAACGGGTTGAACACCGACATTTCCGCCACCAGATCGACGGTGATCTTGAAGTGGTCGGTTTTTTCCGGAAACACCAGCCGGGCCAGGTAGTTGGAAAACGGGTCCTGCTGCCAGTTGATGAAGTGGGTTTCTGGCTCGATCGTGAGCGAATACGACAGAATCGGCGTGCGGCAGTGCGGCGCCGGGCGCAGGCGCACCACTTGCGGTGACAGGGTAACCCGCTGGTCGTAGCGATAGTGGGTCACGTGACGCAAGGCAACGTGAATGGACATGGAGCTCTCCGCAGTGAAAGCCCCTGCCGGTGGGCAGGGGCAGGATGGTTCAGCGTTCGCCAACCAGGAAATCCTGGCTGATGCGTGCGCCCAGGTCGTTGATGCGCTCCAGGAAATCGGTCAGATAGGCGTGCAGCCCGGTGTGCAGAATGTCGTCGATGCGGCCAAAGCGCAGCTCGGCATGCATCATGCCGGCGCGGCGTTCGGTTTCCTGCGATTGCTTGTTGGCCACCACGCTAAGGTTGCTTTCCACTTCCACCAGGCAGGCGCGCAGCGAGCGCGGCATGTCGCCACGCAAGATCAGCAGCTCGGCCACTTTGTCCGGGGTGATGGCGTGGCGGTACACCTTGCGGTAGTTTTCAAACGCCGACAGCGAGCGCAGCAGCGACGCCCAGTGGTAGTAATCGCGCTGCAGGCTGTCGTTTTGCTCGCCTTCGCTGATTTGCACCGCGTCCTGTTCGGCCTGGCGGCGGAAGTTCACGTCCAGAATCCGCGCGGTATTGTCCGCCCGTTCCAGAAAGGTACCCAGCCGGGCAAAGCGGAAGGCTTCATCGTTGAGCATGGTGCCAATCAGCACGCCGCGCGACAGGTGCGAGCGGAATTTCACCCATTCAAAAAACTCGCCGGGGCTTTTCTGGTGCATGCCCTCCTTGAGCTGCTGGTTCATTTCCAGCCAGGTGGTGTTGAAGGTTTCCCACAGCTCGGTGGTCAGTGCGCCGCGCACGGCGCGGGCATTTTCGCGGGCGGCGCGAAAGCTGCAATAAATGCTGGACAGATTGCTGGTGTCGCTGACCATGAAATCCAGCATGCGATCAGAGCGCACCTGGTCGTGGCGGGCAAAATAGGCGTCTTTCAGCTCGGACAGGCTCAGCATGGTGTGCCAGACTTCGCCCGGCGCGGCACCGGCCTGGGGCAGCAGCGAGCTTTGCAGGTTGGCATCCAGCATCCGTGCGGTGTTTTCTGCCCGTTCCACGTAACGGGCCATCCAGAACAGGTGGTCAGCAGTGCTACTCAACATGGTGTGTTTCCTCTTGTATTGCGCCGTATCCGTTGCCGACGCCTGCGCGATGGCGTCGGTCATTGCGGTGTGATTCATGTCTGATGCGGGCCAGGCTTACTCCAGCACCCAGGTATCCTTGGTGCCGCCGCCCTGTGAGGAATTCACCACCAGCGAGCCTTCTTTCAGCGCCACGCGAGTCAGCCCACCGGGCACCACGGAAATGCCCTTGCCCGACAGCACAAACGGACGCAGGTCGATATGGCGTGGGGCAATGCCGGATGCCACAAAGGTGGGGCAGGCCGACAGCGCCAGCGTGGGCTGGGCGATATAGTTGTCGGGCGAGGTTTTCAGCAATGTGCGGAAATGTTCGATCTCGGCCTGGGTGGCCGCCGGGCCCACCAGCATGCCGTAGCCGCCGGCACCGTGAACTTCCTTGACCACCAGCTCGGGCAGGTGGGCCAGCACGTAAGAGAGGTCTTGCGGCTTGCGGCACTGCCAGGTGGGCACGTTGTTCAGGATGGGTTCTTCGCTCAGGTAGAAGCGCACCATGTCCGGCACAAAGGTGTAAATCGCCTTGTCGTCGGCCACCCCGGTACCGATGGCGTTGGCCAGCGTGACCCGGCCTTCGCGGTATACCGACATCAGCCCCGGCACACCCAGCGCCGAATCCGGACGGAAAGCCAGCGGGTCGAGAAAGTCGTCGTCCAGCCGGCGGTAAATCACGTCCACCCGCTGCGGGCCCTGGGTGGTTTTCATGTACACCGTGTGGTCGTCAACAAACAGGTCCTTGCCTTCCACCAGCTCCACGCCCATCTGCTGGGCCAGGAAGGCGTGTTCAAAGTAGGCCGAGTTATAGATGCCTGGGGTGAGCACCACCACCGTGGGGTCATCCACCCCCACCGGGGCCACCGCGCGCAGCGAATCCATCAGCACGTCGGGGTAGTGGGCAATCGGGGCAATGCGGTTGTTGACGAACAGCTCGGGAAACAGCCGCATCATCATCTTGCGGTTTTCCAGCATGTAGCTCACGCCGGAGGGCACACGCAGATTGTCTTCCAGCACATAGTAAGCGCCGCTGCCGTCCGGGTTGCCGGCACGCACCACGTCCACCCCGGCCACATGGGCGTACACATCGTTGGGCACCTTGATGTCGCGCATTTCCGGGCGGTACTGGCTGTTGCCCAGGATGTATTCCGGCGGCACCACGCCAGCCTTGATGATGGCCTGATCGTGGTAAACATCGTGGATGAACATGTTCAGCGCGCGCACCCGCTGCTTGAGGCCGGCCTGCAGGGTTTTCCATTCGTCGGCGGGAATAATGCGGGGAATCTGGTCAAACGGGATCAGGCGCTCGGTGCCGGCGTCATCGCCGTACACGGCAAAGGTGATGCCTACCCGACGAAAAATCAGGTCGGCTTCCTGGCGCTTGCTGGCCATGAAATTGTCCGGCTGCTGCTGTAACCAGTTGTGAAACGGCTGGTAATGCGGGCGCACTTGCTGATCGGCCGTGAACATTTCATCGAAGAGTACGGGCATTCATCGGCTCCTTTGTGGATGGTAAAGGTCTGGCTTGCGGGTCAGGAGAGATTTAGCAAGATGTGAACCAGGTCATGACGGGCAGCTGGCAACAGGCCCATACCGCAACAAAATGCCCGCACACTTGGCCGGTCAGCACGAAATCGGAGCCAAATGCCCTCAGGCTGGGCAAAAAAGGTGCACACCTGCCCGCGCATGCGCGCCAGTCATGCACCACAGTACAGCATCATGCCCAATCGGGTGAGTATGAATGGTGCACGCTGCCGATGCGTGACAGCGCCGGGGCGGCGGGTACCAGCCACGGGCCAGAAGCATCCGATGCATGACGGGAGGTGGTCAGCGTCACATTGTCCGTATTGTCCGACAAGCGCGCTGACAGAATGGGTGACGGTAAAAGCCAATAGACTGATTTTCATCCATATTTTTTCTGGTCCTGTCCTTGCTTGCACTCCGGGCATTTATCCGGCGTGTCGGGGTGGGCCAGCAGGGTCGCCCCGCGCCGCCAGCAAACGCCAAAGGCATGCCATGAAGCACCATCTGGATTGGTCCAGTTACGAAACCGCCGGTCAGGGCGACGCCTACGCCGGGATTCCTGCCATGGGTGGCGATTTTGCCAAGGCAGTGGCGGTATGCATTGGCGACCGCCTGTGCCAGCGCACCCCCAAAGGGGTGATGTGCCCGAGTTTTCGGGTAACCGGCGATGCTGCCCATTCACCGGGCGGGCGGGTGCAGGTGCTCAAGGCGGCGCTGAATGGCGAATTTGGCGACCAGCCGTTTGCTGACCCGCGTCTGGCCGAGGCCATGGCGCTGTGCGTGGGCTGCAAGGGCTGCAAGCGTGAATGCGCCAATCAGGTAGACATGGCGGCCATCAAGATCGAATACCAGGCGCAGCGCAATGCTGCGCTGGGGGTGTTGTGGCGCGAGCAGCTGTTTGCCGGCCTGCCGCGCTTGCTGCGCCAGCGTCCGTGGCTGCGCCGGCTGACGCTGTGGCGCAATGCCAGCCCCTTGCTGTCCCGGCTGGGCGAGCGCTGGCTGGGCATTGCCGCATCGCGCACCTTGCCGGTGCCGGCGGCACAGGCGTATCAGCCGCCAGCGGCTGCCAGTGCCCCATCCGAGCGGCGGGTGCTGTTGCTGGTTGATACCTTTGCCGGCCATTTTGAACCGCGCATTGCCGAAGCCGCCTACGCCGTGCTGCACGCTGCCGGCTATCAGGTGGAGGTGCTGCGTCCACTGGCCGACGACGCCGAGCCCAACCGCAGCCTGTGCTGTGGCCGCACCTATCTGTCGCTGGGCCAGGTGGAGGCGGCGCGGGCCGAGGCGGCGCGCCTGCACGCGGCGCTGGCCCCGGCGCTGGCGTCGGGCACGCCGATCATTGGCCTGGAGCCATCGTGCATTCTGTCGCTGCGTGATGACCATCTGAAGCTGGGCCTGGGCGAAGCGGCCCGCCAATTGTCGCGCCAGGTGTTCTTGTTTGAAGAGTTCATTGCCCGCGAACATGAGCGCAAACGCTTGCGCTGGCAGCTCAAACCGTGGGCGCAGCCGGCGCTGCTGGTGCACGGCCATTGCCACCAGAAGGCGGTGGGGGCGATGAAGTCGCTGCGCAAGGTGTTGCGGCTGATTCCGGACTGCCAGTTTGAGTTTATTGACGCCAGCTGTTGCGGCATGTCTGGCAGCTTTGGTCTGGAAGCCGAGCATGCCGATGTGTCGCGGGCGATGGCCGAGCTGGACCTGCTGCCGGCGTTGCGCGCGGCACCACACGCGCCGGTGCTGGCCAACGGCTTTTCCTGTCGTCACCAGATCCACGAAGGGGTGAGCCGTCAGGCCTGGCATGTGGCCGAAGTGCTGCAGCAGGCGCTGGCGTCGCCCGACCCGCTTTCCCCTGAAGCCTGACCTCTGAAAGGTGCCACCATGGCCGAGCCCATTGAAGACCATCACGGCATGCAGCTGGCCGAAGTCCGCAATTATCACCTGCGCAGCAAACACCATTTGCAGCGCTACGCCGAAGGGCCGGGCCAGCTGGACTGGGATGCCCAGCCCGCACCGTTCCGTCACTTTACCGGCGCGCCCCAGCTGGCGTTGCCGCTGTGTGGACCGGCGCAGGACCGGCCATTTGCCGAACTGAGCCAGCCGCATCCGGCCCCATTGCCAGTGACGCTGGCCAATCTGGCCGCGCTGTTGCAGCTGGCGCTGGGCCTGTCAGCGTGGAAAACCTGGGGGCCCAGCCGCTGGGCGCTGCGCTGTAACCCGTCGTCGGGCAATCTGCATCCGGTGGAAGCCTACCTGCTTAGCCAGGGCGTGGCCGGGCTGGCCGATGGCGTACACCACTACGACCCGCTCAACCATGTGCTGGAAAGCCGGGCGCTGTACCCGCCCAGCGCTGGCGGTGAGACCTGGCTGGCCATCGGCTTGTCGAGCGTGATGTGGCGCGAGGCGTGGAAGTATGGCGAGCGGGCGTTTCGCTATTGCCAGCTGGACATCGGCCACGCCATGGCCGCGCTGGGCTACGCAGCCGCCACGCTGGGCTGGCAGCTGGAAGTCTGGCCGGTAGGCAGCCGCAGGCTGGCGCACGCGCTGGGCCTGGACAGGGAGGCGGATTACCCGACTGGCCGCTATGCATTTACCGAAGATGAAGAACCGGAAGTGCTGCTGGCCGTGCGCGCCAGCGGATTGGGTCTGCCGCCTGCTCCCGATGCGCTGGCTGAGCGCAGCGGGCTTAGCCAGTGGCATGGCCAGCCCAGCTGCATCGACCCCAGCCCCGGTTACCGCTGGCCAGTGGTCAGCCGGGTGGCAGTGGCCAGCCGGGTGGCCGATGGCGTCAGCGCCTGGCAGGCGGATGCGCCCCTGCCGGCTGCACCCGCACCGCATCCGGCCAGCCTGAGTGCGCACACGCTGATTCAGCAACGGCGCAGCGGCCAGCGCTATCAACCCAGGCACACGCTGGCCGCGCCGGCATTTTATCGGGTGCTGCAAGCGCTGCTGCCACACGCCGGCGCGCCCTGGCTGCTGGCGGTGAATGCGCCGCATGTGCATCTGCTGCTGTGCGTGCTGCGGGTGGAGGGGCTGGAGCCGGGTTTGTATCTGTTGCCGCGCCAGCGCGGCGTGGTCACCCGCTGGCCGGAGCTGGCGCTGCAGTTTCCCGAGCGTGCGCCGGTCAGCACGCTTGATCCGGCCTGCCCGTCTGGGCTGGGGTTGTTGCGCCTGAATACCTTGTCATTGCAGGACGCCCAGCGTTTCAGCCGCACGCTGTGCTGCCATCAGGACATTGCCTCGACCGGCGCATTCTCGCTGGCCATGCTCGGGGAGTTTGACCAGGCACTCAGCCAGGGCGCGCAGGGCTACCGCCATCTGCTGCGCGAGGCCGGGCAGATTGGCCAGGCGCTGTATCTGGAGGCAGAGGCCATTGGTCTGCGCGGCACCGGCATCGGCTGCTTTTTTGACAATACCCTGCACGCCACGCTGGGGCTGAACGACACCCGGCTGCAAAGCCTGTACCACTTTACCGTGGGCTTGCCCGTACTTGATGCACGCATCGACACCGAGCCCCCTTATCCCGATTTTTCCGAAAGGCCGTCATGACCCCCGAACTGCAGGCGTTTTTGCTTGAACATGGTTTTCCGCTGGACCAGCCGGACGCGCCCGGAGCCAATGGCCTGACCCCCCTGATGCGCGCGGCCAAGCTGGGCCGGCTGGATTTGATCGACCCGCTGCTGGCGCACGGTGCCAGGGTGGAGGTGCTGAATCAGGACGGCTGCAATGCGCTGTGGCTGGCGTGCTACCACGGCGACCACGCGCTGATCCGCCGGCTGGTGGCCGCCGGCACGCCGATTGACCAGCAAAACGGCAACGGGGCCAGCTGCCTGATGTATGTGTCGTCCAATGGCAAGGCGGATGTGGTGGAACTGCTGCTGGAACTGGGGGCGGACCCGACGCTGAAGAACTTTGACGACTGGACCGCGCTGGATCTGGCGTCGTCGGCGGGGTGTTTGCGGGCATTGCGGCGGGCCGGAACCCGCGCCGGTTAACGCTTTAACGCTGACCGAAGCGCGGGCGGGCAAGGCACACGGGCCACTTGGCCATCAGCGTTTGCCGTGCAGGCTGCGGCGCGGCGCGTGATGAAAATCGTCGAAGGTGCGCTGTTGCGTCGGGGTCAGCCCGGCATAGAAGGTCTTGAGCACCACCAGGTATTCGGCCAGCGTGGCTTGCTGGGTTTGCATCCGCGCCTGCATGCGCTCCACGCGTTCCGGGGTGGACAGGGCGTCCCAGTCCACCGCGCGGTCCGGGGCGCTGCGCGCCATTGGCCGCTCGGCGTCCACCAAGTTGTTCCAGGCGGTTTCCTGTTTGCTGTCCAGGTTCAGTGCGGTGTGCAGTTTTTTGTGGTGCGCGGCAAGGCGGGTGCGGTGGTGCTCAGGAAAATAGCCGGTGCCGTCCATCGGGCTGCAGGGCGGGCTGGCCACGGCGGGCAGGGCAAACAGGGTGAGCGAAGAGGCCAGAAACAGCGAGGGCAGCAGGCGGCGGGAATGCAACATGGTCAGACTCCTGGGCGCGCAAGCGCCGGATGACACGACAAGCAGATAAGATCAGCCGGCCCCGCCCCGGCGTCGGAGCGGTGGCCGCGTCATTCGCGGGTCAGGCGTGACAACGGCTGATCATCAGGGCTTGCCCACCTGATTGCCAATCACCCCGCCCACCACGGCACCGCCAATGGCCCCTGCCGTGCCGCCGCCGGTCAGCACCGAGCCGGCCACCCCGCCGACGGCAGCGCCAACGGCGGTGTTTTTGTCGCGCCGGGTCATCGAGTCACACCCGGTCAGCCCAAGCAGTACCGCAGCCAGTAGCGCACTGGCGGCGTAATTCTGGATCGTGTTCATGGCAATTCCTGTCGCACGTGAAGGGGCGGTCATGCCCCTGCCGGGTGGCAGCCCGACGGGGAGACACCCGCTGGGGTTTCAATTAACCGGGAATGGATGACTTGCTGGCCGGCGTCTGCTGTTCAGGGGCCTGGTAATAGGCGTGGATGGCGTCTGCCCATGACGGGTCGGCCATGTCCGGCCATTTGTCTTTCTGGAAGCCGGGCGCATCCTGCAGGCGGTCTTTGTCCACGTTCAGCACAAAGCGCTTGTTGTCGGTATCCAGGCTGAGCGCGGCCCACGGCACGGCAAACAGTTTTTCGCCCAGGCCGAGAAACCCGCCAAACGACAGCACGGCGTAGCCCACCTTGCCACTGCGCATGTCCAGCATGATTTCCTTGATGTCGCCCAGTTCTTCGTCTTTCGAGTTGAACACATGATTGCCAATCAGGGTGTCGGCCCCCATCAGTGCCGGGCCGGGGCCACGCACCGGGTCCGGGCCGGGGCTGATGCCCGGTTTGGTCTGGTACATGCCGTAGGTGTCGCGATCTTCGTAGTTCATGGCGTTCTCCTTGCAAGCGGTGTGCAGCGTCGGGACGGCGGCCTGGCCAGGGCTGTGGTGGCGGCTGTCCCGTTTGGCGGCGGCGTGCGGCAGGCCACCGTGTGCCCTAACAGCGGTCAGGGTTGGGCAAAACGGACTTTGGCGTCCTTGATACAGCTGTCCTTGACTGCGCCGGCCAGGGCATCGCACTTTTCCTTGGCCACGGCGTAGTCGGCATTGCGCTTGTCGCTGGCGGCATCCTTGCGCGCATCGCTGGTGGTGTCGGCCAGTTTGGCGTTGGCTGTGGCAGTGACATGGGCAGCCTTGGCTTCTTTGCGGCACACGTCTTTGGCGTTACCCGCCTTGTCGTCACACTTTTCCTTGGCCACGGCGTAGTTGCCGTCAGCCTTGGCCATGCGCAGGGCAAAGTGGTGTTTTTCTGATGGGCTGTAGTTGGCTTCCAGCTCGGCCATGGCGATTTTTTCGCTGGCCTTGGCTTCTTCCACACACACATCTTCGGCATTGCCCTTCAGCGCCGAGCAGGCGGCCTTGTCGGTCTGGTACTTGGTCGACAGCATGGCCTTGGTGGTGCCGTATTCGTTTTTGCTCATCGGCGGCGCGGCCAGCACGCTGGCGCTGAGCAGGAGGGCGGCGGATAACAGGGAGAGGGAGCGGTAGCGCATGGGATGTTTCCTGAGGTGGGCTGTTGCAGCGGCCTGGCCAGTGCAGCAGTGGAGGAGAGAGGAGGAAGGGCATGGGGCCGGCGATTGCCGCATCCGGCCCCAATTGGTACGGACAGGCTTACTTCAGGCGCATGTCATTGGCCACCGAGGTGACGCCCTTGATATTGCGGGTCAGCGTCACGGCCCGGTCGATATCGGCCTGGGAGCGGACAAAGCCGCTGAGCTGCACCCGACCCTTGAAGGTTTCCACATTGATTTCTGCCGACTTCAGCCGGGAATCGCCCAGCACGGCGGCTTTTACCTTGGTGGTGATGGTGGTGTCATCCACGTATTCACCCGTGCCTTCGCTGTGCGCGGTAGACGCACAGGCGGTCAGGGAAACATAGCAGGCAAACAGGATCAGGGCCGCAAGACGGCGCAGGGACAAGCTGAACATGGTGAACTCCTTGAAGGGATCGGCGGCGGCAAGCAATGACCGGGTGGCCGCCTGGGGCGCCGGGTCGTCACCTCGGGCCGGAGCGGCCTGCGGTTAACGCTGATCACAGCATGCGCGCACTGGCAAGGGGCGTCGGTGTGCTGGCGCACCCAGTGTGCCAGCAATTGACATCCTCCCCGCCCTCTCGCTTCGCGAGCCGGTCTTGAAACCGGAAAGGACGGGGATTTCTACCGCGTCTGGCCGTCAGGCAGCCAGATCGCCTCGGTGGGTTCCTGCTGCTGGCGGTATGACTGCGCCGCTCACTTCACAGGCTATCCGGGCATTGTCCTGCCCTTGTTCAAGCAGTGCCTCGCCACGGCGAAGCACATTGATCGCGCCAACCAGATCGGCGTTTTCCTCGAATCCGCATTCGACGCAGCGGAATTGCGCCTGCGTCTGGCGGTTATCCGCAGACACATGATCGCAGCACGGACAGGTGCGGCTGGTATTGCGTGCTGGCACCGCAATCAGGAATCCTCCGCGCCAGGCCAGCTTATAATCCAGCTGACGCCTGAACTCGAACCAGCCCTGATCGAGGATCGCCTGGTTCAGGCCGGATTTTGCCCGCACGTTCCTGCCCGGCTGGTCGGCATCGCCCGCCGCAGACTTCGACATCGCCCGCACCTTCAGGTTTTCGAGACAGACAATCGCGTGGTTTTGGCTGATTGCGTTCGTCGCCTGGTGCAGGAAGTCTTTGCGGATGCTGCCGATGCGGGCATGAAGCTGCTGGACGCGGGCTTTTGCCTTCTTCCAGTTGTTCGAGAATTGGGTTTTCCGGCTTAGCGCCTGCTGCGCCTTGCGCAGCGCGACCTGGTGCCGTTTGAAGCTGTTGACTGGGGCGATAAAGCTGCCATCGCTCAAGGTGGCAAAGCGGGTGATGCCCAGATCAATGCCGACGATGCCGCCTTGCGGGACAGACTGCGCCACTTCGCGCTCGGTCTGGATGGAGACAAACCACTTTTGCGCATGCAGGCTGACGGTGACATTCTTGATCGCACCCAACACCTCGCGGCTGTTGCGGTAGCGCAGCCAGCCGAGCTTTGGCAGGAAGATGCGATTATTCGCCTGATCGAGTTTGCAGCCTTGCGGATAGCGGAAGCTGTCGCTTTTACCCTTCTTTTTGAAACGGGGAAACGCCGCCCGTTTGGCGAAGAAGTTGCTGTAGGCGCGTTCCAGGTCCTTGAGCGACTGCTGCAAGGTTTGCGATGGCGAGTCTTTGAGCCATTGCGTTGCCGGGCAATTTTTCCATGCTGGAAGCAGGTTGTTGAGGGCAAAAGCGCTCAATTTTTTCTCGCCCTGGTCGTGTCGCGCTTTCTGCAAAGCCAAGCCCTGATTGAATACGAAGCGGCACGCCCCGGCGAAGCGGCGCATGTTGCGCTGTTGCTCGCCGTTCGGCATGAGTTCGTATTTGAAGGCCTGGAGTCGTTGCATGGCGTCAAGATACCGATTTGCCGGAAGACGGCGCAAGGGTGTTTCTCAACGACAGGACGCCTGCGGTGTCCGTGCCTTATTCCAATTACAGATATAAAATGAAATAATATCTCCACCCTATCGATGGAGATGAACATGGCACGGCTTCCGGGCGGGATGGAACATCTGGCACAGGCTCAAGATTTGCTGAAAAAGGCAAAGACAGTAGAAGAGTTGCGCACCGCTCAGGCGGTTGCGCTGCCACTGCTGTTCAACCTCAGCATCGAGCAGACGGCTCAAATCATTGGTCGTTCGGTCGGG